>Ga0207866_1000012_pt1 | contig 278231 bp, 280 predicted proteins | sample HigsolmetaAR203D_FD_184835 | JGI IMG/M metagenome (GOLD analysis project Ga0207866, IMG submission 184835) | Ionic liquid and high solid enriched microbial communities from the Joint BioEnergy Institute, USA - AR20-3-D (SPAdes) (version 2) ... | reverse complement strand
TCTGATAACGACCTTCGGCCTGTTGCTTGTTCAGCATGCTTCCACCTCTACAAAGTGTTGAATGTCATGTTTATTCGACAAAAAAGCGTGTAGACCTTGTACCTTTGGTACTTTGTCTACACGCTGCGGCTGTCCGTCAATCGGACAGCCGTTTTTATGATGACTTGTCATTCAAATTCGGGAGCATGCCGTTCGCTCAGCCGATTTCCTGAAGCAGCTTTCCGCGCAGCTTGGCCAGCATGTCCTCGGTCATCTTCTCCAGATCGTACTCCGCCTTGAAGCCCCACTCTTCCCGGGCAGCAGACGCGTCAATGGAGTTTGGCCAACTTTCCGCGATCGCCTGGCGCACCGGGTCCACCTGATAATCCAGCGTAAAATCAGGGATGTGCTTGCGGATCGCGGCGGCGATCTGTTCCGGCTCCACGCTCATCGCCGTGACGTTAAACGCGTTGCGGTGCTTCAATTTGGCCGGATCGGCCTCCATCAGCGCAATAATCGCGTTCAGCGCGTCCGGCATGTACATCATGTCCATGTACGTATCCTTGGCGATGTAGGAGGTATAGGCGCCGCGGCGGATCGCTTCGTAGTAGATCTCCACCGCGTAGTCGGTCGTGCCTCCGCCCGGCGGCGCGACGTACGAAATCAGGCCGGGGAAACGGACGCCGCGGGTGTCGACGCCAAACTTGTGGAAGTAGTAGTCGCACAGCAGCTCGCCGGACACCTTGTTCACACCGTACATGGTCGTCGGCCGCTGAATGGTGTCCTGCGGCGTGTTGTCTTTCGGTGTGGTCGGGCCAAACGCGCCGATGGAGCTGGGCGTAAAGAACTTGCAGTTCAGTTCGCGGGCCACCTCCAGCGCATTGACCAGACCGCCCATATTGAGATTCCAGGCCAGGAGCGGTTTGGCCTCCGCCGTAGCGGAGAGCAGTGCAGCCAGGTGAATGATCGTATCCACCTTGTGCGTGCGTGCAAGCTCAAACATGGCCTTGTCATCCATCACGTCCAGGATGGCAAACGGACCGGACTGCACTACCGGGTTGTCCTCCGGCTGGCGGATGTCAGTGGCGATGACGTTATCTGCTCCATATACGTCGCGCAGTTTCATGGTGAGTTCGGAGCCGATTTGTCCGAGGGCCCCGGTAATCAGTATCCTTTTCATTTCAAAATCCCCATTTCTTTGCCCACTTTTTCGTAGATGTCCAACGCGCGGTCCAGCATTTCTTTCGTATGGGCGGCCGTCGGCATGTTGCGCACACGCCCCGTGCCTCTTGGCACCGTCGGGAAGACGATCGCCTTCGCGTAAACGCCCGCTTCATACAAGCGTTTGCTGAACTCCTGAGTCTGCTGTTCGTCACCAATGATACAAGGGGTGATCGGCGTCTCGCTGTGTCCGATGTCAAAGCCCAGCGCTTTCAGGCCGTTCTTCAGGTAGTTGCCGTTTTCCCACAGGCGCTCCTGCAGTTCCGTGCTGTTTTGCAGAATGTCAATGGCAGTGATGCAAGCGGCCACGTCTGCCGGCGTCAGTGCCGTGGAGAACAGGAACGGGCGAGAACGCACCTTCAGCCAGTCGATCAGCTCCTTGCGGCCGGCCACGTATCCGCCGACCACGCCGATCGCCTTGGAAAGTGTCCCGATCTGGAAGTCGATCTTATCCGACAGGCCGAAATGCTTGACTGTGCCTGCGCCGTTGCCGAGAACCCCGGAACCGTGCGCGTCGTCGACGTAGGTGATCAGGTCAAATTCTTCCGCCACCTCGACGATTTCCGGCAGCTTGGCAATGTCGCCGTCCATGGAGAAGACACCGTCAGTGATCACCATGATCTTTTTGTATTTGCCCGATTCCTTCGCTTCCTTGGCCTTGGCCCGCAGATCGTCGATGTCGGAGTGGTTGAACCGGATGATCTGCGCCTTGGACAGCCGGCAGCCGTCAATAATGGACGCGTGGTTCAGTTCGTCGGACAGGATCGCGTCGTTCTTGTCCATGACTGCGGAGATCGCGGCCATGTTGCAGTTAAACCCGGATTGATAGGCAATGGCGGCTTCCGTGTGCTTGAAAGCGGCCAGCTTTTCTTCGAGCTGAACGTGCAGCTCCAGCGTACCGTTGATCGTCCGCACCGCACCTGCGCCGACGCCGTACGTTTGAGCGGCCTTGACCGCAGCGTCGATCAAGCGCTGATCCGTGGCCAACCCCAGATAGTTATTGGACGACAGATTGATCAGTTCTTTTCCGGAAATGGTAATGACGGGGCCGTTAGCGCTTTGCAGAGGATCGATTACGTTGTACAGCCCTTTGCTTTTCAAGTCGGCCAAATTCTCGTGAAGAAATTGTTCCAACACTTTGCTTGCCAAGATAAATCCCTCCTGACCGGATCGTCTTTTTCGCGACGGACCATCTGATTTCTCACAAACAGTCGCAATCCGATGCACAAATGTCCTCGTGGAAAAGACGTTTTATCCGTTTGAAAAAAGCGATAAATCAATGTTCTTTACTACAACGATATCATTATTTTCACAAAATGTCCATATGACAAAGACAAAAAAGTAAGCGCTATCAACTCGTGGCGGCATGTTTACCATGCCCTGCAGCGTCTGCTCGCATGTACCTGATGCCCGCTCGGTTGTTCGGCTGCAGGCCGGCAAAAGGCAATTCTCAACCCATCCTCTTTTTGCTAGAATATATGTTCGGTATCTTAGACGAGAATGGTGGTGTGAACATGTCCGTGACCAAACAGCGTGACGCTCTGCAGCTCTTAAAGACCATCCCTTCGTTTCCCTGGTACGTGGAAAAGTTCGTGGAGCATAAGAAGGCGAAAAAACACTCCCCTTCCACGCTGTTGGGGTATTTGCGCGACTTCGCCTTCTTTTTTCGCTGGTTGATGGCCGAGGGGTTGACCGACGCGCCGGAGATGAAGCAGATTCCGCTGCACGTGCTGAACGACTTGAAAAAGGAAACCGTGGAGAGCTACATCCTTTACCTGCAGGAATCCCACCTCTACGAGCGGGCCGCTTTCTTGGACAAGCCCACGCGCAGTTCCCGCCGGGAGTACAGCGATCAGACGATCAAGCGGAAAATCTCCAGTCTGAAGTCGCTGTTCCACTACCTGGCGTCGCTGGCGGAAGACGAAAACGGTGAATCCTACCTCACCCGCAACGTCATGGCCAAAATCGAGGTGGAGGCGGACGAACTGACCCCGCTCGCCCGGGCTCACGCCATGCGCGCCAAGATCTTGATCGACGGGGAGATACACCAGTTCGTCGACTTTGTCTACAACGGCTATCTGGCCCACTGCACGACCACAAAAAAACAGCAGTACCATTACCAGAACCGCGATCGGGACGCAGCGATCATCGCCCTGATCCTGTCCGGGGGGTTTCGTGTATCGGAAATCGTCAACCTCAATCTCTCCGACGTGGTGCTGGAAAAAAACCAGCTCAAAATGGTGCGGAAAGGAAAAAAGGAAGACGCGCCGTTTTTCAGCGACTGGGGCAAAGAGTACCTGCAGCGCTACCTGCAGGTGAGGAGCAAGTACCAACCGGCCGCAGGGGAACAGGCGGTGTTTCTCGCCGTATCGCCGACCAAACCGCACGGTCATCGGATCGAGGTGCGCTCCGTGCAAAAGCTGGTGAAGAAATACGCCCAGGCGTTTGGCATTCCCGACCTGTCCGTTCACAAGCTTCGGCACAGTTTTGCCACCCAGTTTCTCCGGCTTAACCCCGATCCGCACCAGCTTCAGGCACAGTTGGGCCACTCCAAACTGGAAACGACGATGCAGTACGCTCATGTGCTGGAAGATGCCTTGAGCGAAGCGGTCAACCGGACGACCCGAACGGTGGGCACGCTCTCCCCCGATACAACACAGACGCACAATCCGACGGAGGAATCCTAGGGGTTTTAAATGAGCAAGACCTGTTTGCCGCAGCGGGCCCCACTCCACTTCGGCGGCGACAGTGCGCGGCATGAAAAACAGGTCCGGCCATGCTGGCGTTCGGACCTGTTGTGCTTGGATGGATGTGCGGCCGCTGTCACGTGCGCATCCGGTTGCTTTCCCTCTGCCGAAGCTCGACGCGGCGGATTTTGCCGGACGTGGTCTTGGGCAGATCGGCGACGAATTCGATCTTGCGCGGGTATTTATAGGGGGCAGTCAGTTTCTTGACGTGTTCCTGCAGCTCACTGACCAGCGCATCGGACGGCGAGGCTCCCTGTTTCAGCACGACAAACGCTTTGACGACGTGGCCGCGTTCCGGGTCCGGACTGGCGACAGCGGCGCATTCCGCTACTGCCGGATGCTTGACCAGGGCATCCTCCACTTCAAACGGGCCGATCGTGTATCCGCCGGAGATGATGATGTCGTCGGCGCGGCCCTCGAACCAGATGTAGCCGTCCTCGTCCATGCGTCCCTGGTCGCCGGTGATGTACCAATTGCCGCGAAAAGCCTTGGCCGTTCGCTCCGGATCGTTTAGATAACCCTTGAACAGGGCGATCATCCCGCGGTCGATGGCGATGTCCCCCACGCTGCCTTGGGGCACCTCGTTCCCTTCCTCATCGACGATGGCCACGCGGACGACGGGAGAAGGGCGGCCCATCGAACCGGGCTTGGGGTCCATGCCGGCAAACGTCCCGATCAGGAGCGTGTTTTCCGTCTGGCCGTATCCGTCGCGCACAGTGATGGAAAAGACTCGGCGGAAGGTGTCAATCACTTCCCGGTTGAGCGGTTCGCCGGCGGAACATGCCGTCCGCAGCGCCTTCAGCCGGTATTGTTCCAGACCGGAGACTTTGGCCATCAGCCGGTACTCGGTCGGCGTGGCACACAGGACGGTAATGGGGTACTGCTGCATCAGCGTGAGATAGGCGGTCGGGTCGAAGCGTCCCTTGTACACGAATGCGGTCGCACCCATGCCCAGCGTGGAGACGAACGGGCTCCACACCCATTTGGCCCAGCCGGGTCCGGCCGTCGCCCAAACGAGGTCCTCCTCACGCACATCCAGCCACAGCTTGGCGGCCACTTCCAGGTGAGCGTACGGCCAGCCATGCACGTGCATCACGCCCTTGGGACCGCCGGTCGTGCCCGACGTGTACGACAAAAAGGCCAGTTCGTCCGAGCGCGTATCGGCGCAGACAAATTCATCGGATTGTTCGCCCAACAGTTCAGTCAGGGCAATCCAGCCTTCGCGCGCCTTGCCGATGGTGACCAGTACCGTAAGCGATGGACATTGGCCGCGAATCCCGTCTACTTCCTCCACGATGCCGTCAAAGCCGATCACAGCCTTGGCCGGTGCGTGATTGACGCGGTATTCGATATCTTTGCCGCGCAGCATCTCGGAACCAGGAATGATCACTGCCCCCAACTTGAGCAGCCCAAGGTACAGCCCGTACGCTTCCTTGCCTCGCGGAACGAGCACGAGAACCTTGTCCCCCCGGGAAATCCCGAGCGACTGCAATCCGTTGGCGATGCGGTTGGAAAAACGGCGCAGTTCGCCGTACGAAACGATGGTTTCCTGACCGTCATTGGCAACTTCCCACACGGCCGGCTTGTCGGGGTGGCGGTTGGCCCACTCATCCACCTGTGCGGCAAAATTGTATCGTTCCGGCATTGTAAGCTGCATGAACATTCCCCCATTTCAAACAGGTATATAGGGTTACTTCTTCATTTTTTCAATTTTCCCTTTTTGGAAAATCATTCGACTTTTCCGATCAAAGGTACTGCCTGGTTCAAACAAACTGCCTGGCAAAGAAGAAAAAAGCTCCCGCGCCGCCGCGCGAGAGCAAAGCCTGTCCGCTCGTTATTCCGGAATGACGCGTTTGATCGTGACGACGCGTTTTTCCCAATTGGTGCCAAAGAATGTGGAGTACGTGACCCCCGGCTTGCCATAGGTGTGCAGAATTTTTCCGTCCCCTGCGTAAATGGCCACGTGCGTGATCCGGTCTGAACTGCTGCCGGAACTGCGCATGAAGATGAGATCTCCTTTTTTCAGCTGGCTTTTGGATACGGTTTTGCCGACAGTCGACTGCTGGCGGGAATCGCGAGGCAGGGTGATGCCTGCTTCCCTGAATACGCGCTGGGTAAACGACGAGCAGTCAAACGTACTGGTCGTATTGCTGCTGGAACCGTACTTGTACGGCGTCCCCAGGTACTTTTCGCCGATGCGGATGATCTGGTCCGCGATGCTGCTCACACTCTCGTTACTGCTCGACGCTTTCGGCGCAGCTGACGCCGTCGCCACATAGCGGCGGGCCCCCAGAAACTTGCTGTCGTAACCGGAGAGCTGCTTGAGAACGACCTGATCCTCGCGTTGGGACGAATAGACGAACTGGCCGCCGCCGATGTAGATGCCCATATACGTCGGTTTACTGCCGCCGCTGGACGAGAAGAAGAGCAGGTCACCCGCCTGCAGTTCATTCCTGCTCACCGGGGTACCGCCGCTGTACAGAGCCGTCATCGTATTGGCGATACGCATACCCGCCTGTCTGTAGACGTAAGTTGCAAACTGCGCGGAACCAAACGATTCCGGTCCTTCCGCCTTGTATTGGTAGTCTTTTCCGATCAAGGATTTGGCCGTCTGCACAATCGTTTCGGACATGGCAGAATTTTGCGAATATGCTGCTGCTTGTCCGACCTGACCACCCAGCAACAGGGATGTACTCAGCAAGAGGCCGATCGTTGATTTCCTTATCCAATCCCGTTTCGTCATCCTCTTTTCCTCCTTGTCATGATGTGATCCCGGTCAAGGGGTACATGGACAAGGGTAACGTAGGAAAAACAGGCAGATAACCCCTAAAAATTTTCCAATGCGGTAATTGGGACCTTGGAACCAGCTGCACTGCTACGTGACAGGACAGCGCTGCACACCGCTGTTCATCTGTGGGCAGCCCCATTTGGACAAGGCCGTTTCACACCAAAAAAACAGCCATCTATTGCCACAAACAGGCAACGAGATGGCTGCATGGTTGTCACACGATTACAAGATTACACCAGCTTGGCTGTAAAACTTCCCCATGTTTCGCCGCCCCACAGCAGCGCGAAGCGGTCGTTGTCCGCCACCGGACCGACGCCGGCCGGAGTCCCTGTGAAGATTACGTCTCCCTCGCCCACGCCAAAATGCTCATGCGTGTAGCGAATGATGGTCATCAGGTCAAAGATGACGTCGCGGATGTTTCCCCGCTGGACTTCCTCCCCGTTTTTTTGCAGGGAAAAATCGGTGGCGTGACAAGCTGCCAACCCCGGAAACGGCCGAAATGCCGTCAAGACGGCAGAATTGCGGAATCCTTTGGCCAACAGCCAGGGATGTCCTTTCTTTTTTAATTCGGATTGCACATCCCGCAGTGTGAAGTCTATCCCCAGGGCGATCTGATCCACCATCTCCTCCAGCGTCAGGCCCGGTTCGTACGGCCGGGCGATGCGAATCACCAGTTCGGCCTCGTAGTGCAGCTCGCCGCGGCTGCCCGGCAGCTCCAGCTGCTGCCCGTTTGCGTATGCGAGCGCATGCGTCGGCTTGCTGAACAGCATCGGATACTCCGGCACGGCATTGCCCAGTTCGGCCGCATGCAGACGGTAGTTGCGCCCTACGCAGTAAATGTTGCGGATCTGTTCCATGTCCATTCGCTCCTTTATATCTGTTGGTGCTGGCTTCTCCTCCTTACTATATCACGCCAATTTTTGGCTGGACAGCTACTCTGTTTCCCCGCTGCCCCATACAGCGCCGTACCAGAGCCGGGCATTGCCCTCCGCCTCCAGGGCGCAGACGGTGTCGCGCAGCGAATCCAATACGGTTTCCAGATCGCGCTCCCCGCCGGCCGGCCAGTAAAACTGGTAATAGAGCATGCCTGCCGCTGCGTCCAATTGGTGAGCCGTCACCTGCAGGTCCCTTTTCCCGATGATGACGCTCTGCCGTGCCCGCAGCGTGTCGGAGAGGGGAAATATCCCGTCCCACGCCTGTGGATCGTATTGCGAGGTGACTTCCACCAACAGACGAGCGGAGTCGTGATCGCGCTGAAACGCGACGCGATCCTCCCGATAGAAGCCGCGTCCGGAAGGCAGGTGGTCTTCGATGGCAAAGCGGATACCCGCCGGGAGATCGGCAGGTTTCAACGCCGCGACCAGCCTTCCCGGGAGCCAAAAAAAGTCGTCCGGATGCCGCACCAGCTTTGCTCCCATCACATACAAGCTGACACGCCCCCGTTCTTGCCGCACTTCTACAAACATGACGGCACCTCCTCGTCTTACAGTATGGTCAGAGGCGCTCGCCCCAAAACAAAAAGGGAGGCAGTCGTCGGATCGACTGCACTCCCGTTCTCGCAGCGTTTTCATTCCGTTGTCCGTTAGGAGTAAAAGCCAGGTCGCGATCCTCCCTGCGCAGACGGCGGTTTGGGATTGGCGCAGGGGGTGATGGATCGTTACTGGAGTGTCGACATGTCGGTAGCCTGACGGAACGCTTGCAGGAAGTTGTCCGCCGGATGGGCGCCGGACAGCGCCAGTTTGCCGTCGATGATGAAAAACGGAACGCCGGTGATGTTCAATTCGCGTGCATACGCCAGGTCTTCGGCAATCTCCTCCCGTTTGGCGTCGGAGACAAGCTGGCTGCGGACCCAGTCAGCATCCATCCCCTGGGAGACGGCGATGGCGGCAAGCACATCCAGGCTGCCGATGTCTTTCCCTTCCTCAAAGTACGCCTGAAAAATCGCGTCCACCAGGTCGGTCGCCTTCTCCGGCGGCGCCAGTTTGATCAATGTATGGGACGCATACGTATTGGGCCACATTTTCACCCGGTCAAAGCGAAACGGAACGCCTGCCGCCTCACCCGCGTTGGCGGCATGCTGCACCATACGCTCCACGACGTCGCGACCGCCTTTCATCGCCGCCATCGTGTCCCAAAACGGCAAGCCCTCTTTGGGCGTATCCGGATTGAGCTGGTACGCGCGGTAACGAATTGTCACAGGCTCGCCGCCCCACTGACGAATCGCGTCAAACAAATGTTTTTTGCCGATGCGGCACCACGGGCAGATCGTGTCCTGAAAAATTTCAATGATCATGCTGAAAACTCCCTTCTGTGCAACTGAGGATTTCCAAGGCAGGCACAATTCATGCTCGAATGGTGAGCGGACGGACTGCCTCACCATCCGAAACGCATAAAAAAAGCCCAAGCGAAATGCGCTTGCGCTTTTTCGAATCTCGTCTAGGTTGTGGTTTGAGCTGATGCAAAAAGGTACAACGGTACGTGAACACGTACCATGTACCGTCTTGTACGGGATAGGTATGGTGCGGTCGAGAGGACTTGAACCTCCACGGTGTTGCCACCACTAGAACCTGAATCTAGCGCGTCTGCCAATTCCGCCACGACCGCATGGTACGGTGTGTATTGCAGGTATTCACATTGTCAATTAACTGCTGTTTTCCGGATTAAGCTGCCCGTACATGGCCCTGCTTGCACAAGAGGGATAATGGATGGTGCGGTCAAGAGGACTTGAACCTCCACGGTGTTGCCACCACTAGAACCTGAATCTAGCGCGTCTGCCAATTCCGCCATGACCGCATGTACATGGTGCCGAATCGCTGCACCGGTGTCGCTGTACGCGAAACGTTGTTTTAATGGCGGAGCTGACGGGACTCGAACCCGCGACCTCCGGTGTGACAGACCGGCGTGAACTCCAGCTTCACCACAGCTCCGTGTCTTCTGCCATCTGCTGATTTTCATCTCAGCGACTCTTGTAATATAGCATGGTCGAAAGGGAAAAAGCAAGCACTTTTTTGTCGTTCTTTGAAAAAATTTTTCATAGATTTACCATGCAAATTTCGCTACAATTTACCATAGAGACTTGCGGAAAATGCTGAATGATGGAGACGAACGACAATGAAACCAACTTCACGAATTTTCACTATCCTCTCCTTTATTGCCTTGACGGCGTCAGCGGCGATCCCGACAGCCGCCGCGCAGGAATCTCCCGTTGTCTATGTTGTGGCGGCCGGAGACACCTTGAGCAAAATCGCGCGTGAACACGGGACGACCGTGCAGGCGCTGATGCAGATGAACAACTTGACATCCGACCGGCTGGCGATCGGACAGAAGCTGAACCTGCCGCTCTCCGAAATCGCCCATGCTGAAACGCCGGTTCCACAACTTGCTGATGTTTCGCCGGCTTCCGGCAGCGATGTCGGTGTCCGCCCACCGGATATTGCTGATAGCCGGAACATGACAGTGACGGCGGATGTGCTGAATGTGCGTCAAACGCCTTCCCTCGACGGCGCGATTCTGGGAAAACTCCCCTTCGGCACCGTCGTGCAAATCCTGGAGCATGGTGCTGAATGGAGCAAAATCGCCTATGGATCGACGGAAGCATACGTCTACACTACCTATCTGAGCGACACCGCTGCCACTGCTCCTTCTGCTACGCTGCCCGTTTTTTCCGATGATACCCGCGGCGCGGATCGTCTGCAGGCGATCGTCCAGCCGCTGCTGAAGACCCCTTACGTGTATGGTGGAACGACACCGGACGGATTTGACTGCAGCGGCTTTACCGCCTACGTCCTTCAGCAGCTTGGCGTCACGCTGCCACGCACGTCGGAGGAACAGTTTGCCGGTGGACAAGCCGTTCCCCTGGAACAGGCCGTACCGGGCGACTTGCTCTTCTACGACTCGCTGAACAAAGGGCGCGTCTCCCACGTCGCCCTCTACATGGGCAACGGCCTCATTGTCCACGCCAACGGAACCGACGTCCGTTACGAAAAAGTGGAAAACATGCACAAGCTCTACCCCTTTTACGGAGTGAAGCGCTACCTGATCCAATAGCTACAATAGATCGCTCAGCGCGAACAAGAAACGGCAAGGCTTGCACTGGCCCTGCCGTTTTTTTATTTGTCATATACCCCTGTTGGCCGGTGTGGATATGACGCGCCAAGTCCTGTTCCGGACTGACGTCTGCGCCAAAAACGGGAGCAAAAATAAGACTTTTCGCTTTGTTTTTTTCCATCCTACCTGTGGTACAACTATGCTGAGTAAATCCAATCAGGAGGAAGCCGTTATGAAACTGTTTCGTCCCTCGTCGCGCGGCACGTGGATCGCTGCGGTAAGTGCGCTCCTCTTCCTGCCGTTTGTTTTTCCCGTACTCTCCCATGCTCCTGCTCCGGTTGAGGTCCAATCGGACGATCGCCGTCTGATCAAGGCGACGTGGCTGTGGGACGTACGCCGGATCGCGACCGAACCGGACGAGATCCTTTCGTTTTTGCAAAAAAACGGTGTGACTCTGCTCTACCTGCAGGTAAAGCCATCCGACGTCTCCGTCGATCACTACCGGCACTTCATTCGCAAAGCGCGGTCGCTTGGCATCGATGTACACGCCCTGAACGGCCAGCCTGAGTGGGCGCTGCGTAAACGCTATGACGACCTCCAGGCGTTTGTCGATTGGGTGCGTCGATACAACGATGCTGTACTGAGAAGCGAGAGCTTCACCGGCATCCACCTCGACATCGAGCCATATCTGCTTCCGCAGTGGAAAACCGACCGTGACCGAGTCATCCGCGAATGGAAGGAAAATACAGAACGCATCGTCGCGCAGATCAAGGAACACAGCGATCTGGTCGCCGGGGCCGATCTGCCCTTCTGGCTGGATGAGGTTCCGTCTGTTCCCGGAGAGACTCCCTCCGGGCAGCTCAGCTCGTGGATGATCCGGCAGTTTGATCACGTCACCCTAATGGCCTACCGCAACCAGGCAGTTGAAGACGACGGCATCATCGCGCATGTCCGCAGTGAGCTGAACACTGCCGCTGCCTGGAACAAGACCGTGCTGGTCGGCGTCAGCATCAACGCCACGAACGAAGGCGACAAGGTAAGTTTTTCGGAAAAAGGAAAGGCCGAGATGCTGCGCCAGTTGTCCATCACTGACGCGCATCTGCGGCCATTTGCCTCATATGGCGGGCATGCCATCCATGATTACGCCTCGTGGAAAGCGGCGAAGGACTAGATCGCCATGGACGGTTCCTTCGCCTCCACTGGCGCAATGGAGGTGCCCAGTTTGTATAAGTGCGGAACATGAATGCCGTCGAAAGCGTTACGCGTATCCAGAATGGCGACGCCCAGGTCGGCCAGTTCATGGTAATTAAACGCACTGTGATTGGTGATCAGTACCATGATGTCATATTTATTCCACTCGCGGATGTCGTACTCGACGCTCTTGACTTCTTGACCGTGTTTGTCTTTGAACGTGACGGCGTGCGGATCGTAGTAGTCAACGAACGCCCCTGCATCCTTGAACAGTTCGTATACTTGCAATCCCGGAGATTCGCGCACGTCGTCGATATCCGGTTTGTACGCCATACCCAGCAGCAGGACGCGCGAGTTGCGCAGCGATTTGGCGTAACGGTTGAGAATTACAGACGCTTTGTAGACGACGTAATCGGGCATGCCGTTGTTGATCGATTGGGCCAGGTCAATGAACTTGCTGAAGAAACGGTAGCCTTTTGCCTTCCACGACAGGTACATCGGGTCCAGCGGGATGCAATGGCCGCCAATGCCCGGGCCGGGATAGAACGGCATGAAGCCGAACGGTTTGGTCGAGGACGCTTTGATAACTTCCCACACGTCGATGCCCATCCGTTCGCACATGAGCGCCATCTCGTTGATGAAGGCGATGTTCACGCTGCGGAAGGTGTTTTCCAGCAGCTTGGACATTTCCGCCACTTTCGTCGACGAAACGGGAACGATGTTTTCAATGAAGTTGCTGTACAACTTGACACCCAATTCCAGGCATTTCTCGGTCGTACCACCGATGACTTTCGGTGTATTGGTGGTTTGGAAACGGTTGTTGCCGGGGTCCACCCGCTCCGGCGAGAAGCACAGGAAAAAGTCGACTCCCACACGGTAGCCCATTTTTTCCAGCTCCCACTGAATCAGTTCTTCGGTGGTGCCGGGATAGGTGGTGCTCTCCAGCGTGATCAGCGGTCCGTTTTGGACGTAGTGTTTGATCTGATCAACGACGCGGGAAATGTAGGACGTGTCCGGGTCCTGATTTTCACTCAGCGGCGTCGGCACGCAAATGCTGATTGCGTCCAACTCTTTCAATACGCGGTAATCGGCGGTTGGAATAAACCGGCCTTCTTCCACCAACGGGCGGACTGACTCGTTGGGTACGTCGCCAATGTACGACTCTCCCCGCTGCAGCGTCTCGATTTTTTTCAGATCCAGATCGATGCCAAACACGGTAAACCCGTGTCTCGCGATCTCGACGGCAAGCGGTAGGCCCACATAGCCCAATCCGATGACACCGACTTTTGCTGTTTTGTTTTCAATTTTTTGCTGCAATGCCGTAAATCTGTCCACTTGGCATCCCTCCGGTTTATTTGTATGTCTAGGAGACTAGCAAGCGCTTGATGCGCCAGTCCAGCTCAATGGGGGAAAATGGTTTGGTGATATAATCGGCAACGCCTTTTTGGAAGCATTTGGTCATGTCTTCCTCCAGACGTTTGTCCGTCAGCACCACAATTTTGCATCGCGCTTCAGGTTTCTGCTGCTCTCGAAGCCAATCGATCACCTGAAACCCGTTCATCACCGGCAGCGTTAGTTCAGTGATTACCAGGTCAGGACGCAGCTGCAGGTATTTTTCCATCCCCTCTGCGCCGTCTATTGCGGTATGCACATCGTATCCGCTGCGCGCGAACCGAACCGCCAGGAGCTGCCTGACGACGGGGTCGTTCTCAATTAGCAGCAGGCGGTGAGGCCGCACAGACGGTTGGCACACGACAAACTGCAAACTGTCTGCGGCTCCGGCCTTTTGTTCCAGTCGCCGGATCACTTCCTGATACAACGCCTCGAACGAATCGCCGCTTTCGGGAAAGCTGGCAATGTAGACGCTCCCTTGCAGCCGGTGGCGCTCCTGCAGCCTCTCCTTGACTTGCAGCGCCAGATAGTGCGTATCGGCCAGCGTTGTGCCGTCCAACAAGAGGAACAGCACCTTTGACTCGTCGTCGTAAAAGACCTGAGCAGCCTGCCGGGGATCGCGATCCTGGATATACTGCTGCAGTCCGGCCCATTCCGGGTCACCGTCTGATTCGCATCGGGCGGCAATCAGACCGCACGCCAGGTTGCTCGCCTCGTAGTACCGCAAAAAATACGACAGCTTTTCGGCAAACCGGGACTCTGCCACACGTTGGTTACCGCTTGTAGGCATCTTCTCCACTCCTTTGCAGATGCGTCACGATTGTCGCGTCTCTACTTTCCAACTCTGCCGCGTCATGACACCCCACGTGTTGTTCTTGCGGAAAAACTCAATGTGACCGAGGAGGCGCCAAATCGCTCCCAATTGGTAGTACCCGAAAAACATCAGGAATCCGTATCCCAGCAGCTTGGCCAGATCGCTCATTTTCGGATAACGGCGGAACGCCCGCTCTTCCAGCAAAATGGCGCTGACGGTGAGCATGTAGCCGTACAAGAGGTTGATCGCCATAAAGACCAGAACGATGTGTGCATCGGTCATGTCCATCAAACTGTATCCGATCAGGGCGAGCAGCCCGGTCAGCTTGAAATAGGGATTCAGCGTTTCAAACATCACGTTGTAAGGCATGGTCAACAGGCCCATGATCTTATACTTCGGATTGAACAGCATGTGCCGGTATTCCAGCATGTTTTTCAGGTTACCCCGGCCCCAGCGCTTGCGCTGACTGCTCAAGATACGGAATGTGTCCGGCGCCTGCGTCCAGCAGACAGCATCGGGACAAAAGGCAACACGGTACTTCAGCTTGTTCTCCAGCATGTACTTGTGCAATTTAATGATGATGTTCATGTCCTCGCCGGGGTACCCTTCGCGGTAGCCGCCAACTTTGATCACGCAGTCTTTGCGGAAGAGGCCAAATGCCCCCGACACGATGATCAAGCCGTTGATCGAGCTCCATCCAATCCGACCGCCGAGGAAGGCTTTCATGTATTCGATGGTCTGAAACATCGGCAGCAGTTTGTCAGGAAGCCTCACTTTCTTGACGATGCCGTCCTCGATCAGGCAACCGTTGGCGATGCGCACGTTTCCGCCGATGGCGACGGTCTCTTCCGGATTTTCCATGTACACCTGTGCCATCCGGATGAGTGCGTCTTTTTCCAGCAAGGAATCGGCATCAATTGACGCGATCAGCGGATAGTGGGACAAGTTGATGCCTGCGTTGAGTGAATCCGCCTTGCCGCCGTTTTCCTTGTCGATGACATAGAGCTGCGGGTACTGCGGGTTGTGATAAATCCCTTTAACGGGCGACGAGTGCACCACATTGCGGATCCGGGCGTGCGGCTGCCGGATCAATCCAAATTCCTTGATGAGCACCTGCAGCGTATCGTCCTTGGACCCGTCGTTGATGACAATCACTTCGTACTGCGGATAATGCAGAGCCAGCAGGGAGCGAACGTTCTCGATAATCGTCAGCTCCTCATTGAATGCCGGCACCAGGATGGAGACGGGCGGGACCCGATCCGATCCGGCAAGTGACTGATAACGGGTATACCGGGAACGCTTCATGATCTTCGAGATGTTCAGATGCGAGAAGATGGTAATCAGCAGGTATATCGAGTTGACCACCATGACGTAGTACATGGCAAACAACCCGTAACCCAGCAACAGATCGCGCATAATTCCTCCTTTCCCTCCGAAGAAATCTTCCATCGTAGACCTTCCGATGAAGTTGGCTTTCTCTCACGGAAGTAGTTCGTGCTGCTATCTCCCTTCTCGGGGAAGTATTCCACGCTTATCCTGTCATATGGCCTGCCTGCTGCGTGTTGAAATAAGAGTGGTACATGGCCTGCTTGGTTTTGGCTCCTGCGGCACCAGCCTGACCGCTGTCGTCGCTCTCGCTGCGGAGCGCTTCCTGGATGTTTTGCATGGCCAGGTCGGCGATTTCAGGCTGCTTCGCCTGCGAAGCGATCTCGCACAGGGCTCTGAATCCGTCGTCGCCGAGTGCGGCCAGGCTGCGGGCGGAATTGTACCGCACCCACCAGTTCTCGTCTTCAATGGCCCGACTGAGCAGCGGCACATAGCGGTCGTCTGCCCATCTGCCGATCGACTTGGCCGTAAGCGATCTGATCTCCCAATCCGGGTGCGTAATGAGCGATTCCACCTGCTGTGGCGTCACCCCATCCCCTGAACGGAGCAGCAGCTTGGCTGCGTTGATGCGGATCTCTTTCTCGTCCGCACCGATCAGCTTCCACAAGCTGCCGAGCAGCTCCTGGTCAGCCGTGGACGGCATCCCGGCCATCGCAACCAGCACCAGCCGCCAATCGGAATGTTCGATCCACTCCCGCATCAGCGGCACAGGATCGACAGCCGACTCGCTCAGAATCTCGGCCATAAGCCGGGGCGATTCCGGAGAAAGGGCGACCATGTGCGTAACCATTTCACGCAGATCCGCCGTATCTCTGGCGCAACGGGCGATAGCGCGGGCGATGATAAAGCGGCCCGGTTCGTCTCGCTCCGTTTTCAGGACCGACAACAGCGCAGGAGCAGCCTGGCTGCACCCCATCGCTCCCAATTTGTAGGCAGCGTCCAAGCGGCTCACGCCAAACGAACGGGACAGACGGGCCAGTTCCATTTCCGGCAGCCCCAGCCGCTCAAACAATTCGGCCAGCCGCTCGCGGTGTCTTCCTTTGACGCGCTCCGCCAGCTCGATCAACTGCTCTTCCAACACTGCCAGGTCCCACTTGTCGAGCGGACCAATCGGGAGTTTCAACTCCTCATCCGCATCGAGATGAGCGATGACGTACGCCACATAGTCCTGCTGCTTTTTTCGTGCTTCGTCTTTCATGCGAGCCACACGCAGGTTTCGCCACTTGAACACGAGCAGGAGGACCATCCCGCTGACAATCAATGCGGATGCGACGCAGATAAACCCGTATGCGATCTGCAGATGTTGAAACATGCTTCTCGCTCTCCTCTCCTCTCCTCTAACTTGACTACCTTGCCACTAGCGGTCGGCCGGAATGGTCTGCAGCGCTTTCTGGTAGATCGAATAGCTCTCTTTGAGTCGTTCCGAAAACTGCGGCAGTTCCCACTCCCGCCAGGTATACCGCTCCCATGTCGAGAGCGGAACAACGGTGCCGTCCACTCCCTGGAGCCGTCCAGACGCTTTATCCCCCCGCAGGGCAATGATGCGAATCCCTTCGGTCTTGACGGCGTCAAACGACTTGGTATTGCCGTCTCGATAGCTCAGGACGTGTTTTGTACTTGGATCGGTAAACCCGATCAGCATCCAGGGAATGCGTACTTCCAACCACTCACCGTTGACCTGCCAGTGTGCCTGTGAGCTGTAGCCTTCTTTTCCAACAGCGGTCGTCCCCCGACGTAATTTTCCTACCACCACCTCCTCAAACGGATGGTACTGCTTCGTATCCGGGGGAGTCATCTCCAGGCTGACCGCCAGCTTCACCGGCGTAAACACTCCGGAATTGTCTTGGCGCTCTTCCTCCGGGATGCTCAACATTCCGAAACGCTCTCCGTACAGTCGGCGATGGAAATCGTATTGGGCCGCCAGTTTGACCTGGCTTTCCTGCTCGGTTCCCAGCACAGCGAGCGCCTCCAGTCCCTCATCCAGCGACAGTCCGGGCAGTTCGCCGGATTGCCGGTTGCCGCCCGGTATGGTGTCAAAGCCGAGGTACAACGTTTCTTTCTCCGGCTGAAACGCACCGTCCAACCGGGCCAGCAAGTAGACGTAAGCTTCGTCATGCGTCATCCAGATGTCGCGAAATCCTGGCATATGTGCCGGCATCTTTCGTTTTTCCTCCGCCGGCAGCCTGTCCCAATCGTCCGCCTTTCCGTCGATGACCAGATCATCTTCCTTGCCGGCATCCATCGCCAGAAGCCCGAAGAACGATTCATTGGTCAGTTCGTTTTTCCAGTACGCCCGCCGGTCTTCCGGGATCTCGAACCGCATGGTGTTCCAGGTCCGTTTAAACCATTCGTCCTGCCAGGTGAACAGTATGGCGCCCGAATACCCTTCGGCGTAAATCTCCTGAAGCAGTTCCGCATTGATGCGTCCCTGCTCGCGCTCGTCGTGTCCGCCCTGATCGCGTCCCAAGGGGCCAAGGTGCGCGACTCCCAAGGACGAGGGAACACCAAACTCGGTAACCATGACAGGCATCCCTTTGTGGTGGGACTTCAATTGCCTGAGGTAGGATTTGTACGGATCGATCTCGCCGCGCTCGTTTTTCACCGTCCTGACCTCCGGATCAAACCGGAAAAAGTCCGGATAATACGGATAGACGTGATAGGCGGCGAAGAAACCCGCCTCCCAGTTGACGTTCTGGATATGCGTCGGATCGACGCTGACCATGTCCTCGTGAATGATCGGTTCACCCGGATGGGAGAGCGGATCGGTCGTGACCCAGTTGGTAAACGTCACCGGATGCTGCCAGCCCCGTTTGGCTTCCAGTTGGGCTGTATAATCAAGCATCTCCGCCAGCCAGCTCTCAAACGGCGTGGCTGCGGGAGCGGCCTGAAAGTGACGCCCGTGATACATCGGTTCCTGTCTGCGCACTCGGTTTGTCTGGCTCACCATTTCCGGGTCCCATTCGGTTCCGATATGCCAGCCCAACAGGTAGGGACCGGCATTGGCTGTGTATGTACCACTTGCTTTGCCCTGCCGTTCGGGAATCTCGATGTCTCCGTACACCGCTCCAACGGCGTATTCGATTTCCTGGCGAAACTCGGTCTTGATCTCCGGTAAAAACGCATCCTTCTTTTCAATCAGCGCTTCTTCCGGCGACCAGATTCCCTGAATCAGGTAGAGCGGATCATCGGCGTGCTTCCGATTGAACTCCACCAGTGTCTCGTAGAAGACAGGCTGATGGATGGTGTAAATCCGCACGGCTCTGACACCCAATTCGTACATCTGGCCGAACCAGCGTTCGTAGTCTTCTTTTTGGATCGGCAGTTCGCCAGGATAATGCCCCGGCAGGGATGCCCCCAAGTTTATCCCTTTAACGAAGTAGGGTTTCCACGTGCTGTCTTTATACATCTGTAGCTGCTCGCCGTGCGTGCGGAATTTTATATGGTGTCCCTCCGACGTTTGCACCGTCTCAACCTGGGCAGACGTGGGAAACATCCACATGGCAAAGCCGACAGTGGCGCCGGCGAATCCCGCGAGGAGCAGCCAACTGATTCGTTTGCGAATCCCAGCCTTCTCCATCTCGACACTCCCCGATCACGTTTTACTCGGATTGACACGCCTGTCGGTCATTATACGGCAGGAAATTCCACACCGGCCATAGTCGCAGTTTCCTGCTTCACGAACACCTGTTTTGTAACGAAAATGTAATACAATTCCATTTTCGTGCCCAAATTCCCAGATAAATCATCAACCAGTCCTGCAACCTGTCAAGGACATATGGACAAAAGAAATGGAATGGCAGGATATGTAAACGCATACATAGGTCCATTTTACTTGAAAAAATTGGTATGTTGCTCCCAAAAAAGAAGCCTTCCACTTTACATGGAAGGCTGATTTATTACATGTTCTTTACAACAAGGCTGGGTCTACTGGTGGGTGGACTGTTGAGAGGAGTGTTGCTGGCCAATCTCGATTTTGCCCAACGCCTGTTTCATTTTGTCCAACTGCAACTGGTAATCCCGCACTACCTCGGTCAAGACGCTGACCGACTCCTTGAAATCGGGTTCATTCGTAATCCTGTCGATGGCTCTATGTAAATGGAGCATCTTGTTTTCCGTTTCCCGCAGAAGATCAAGCAACTGCAATCCGTTCACCACAATATCACCTCATCCTTTTTTTCATATCGTCTCCACCTGACCGGCTGGCTATACACACGTAAAAGCCCGACGGTAATCGTCGGGCTCTTGGGTAGGTCGGTTAGCTGCGGGATGCGGCCAGGGAGACGAATGTCTCCACATCCTCCGCGATCAGGGCGAGCGAGCCGCGCCAGAAATCGACGGAGCGGACGTCCACGTCCATGATGGCGGCAACGTCGGCTATGTTCATCTTGCCGGTGACCGCAAGCAATTGGTCGTACTGTTCAACAAACGAAGCGCCGCGCTTCAGGTACTCGGCGTACAGCCCTTTGGCAAACAGGAGGCCAAACGCGTACGGGAAGTTGTAGAAGTTGTAATCGGCAAAGTAGTAGTGCGGCTTGCACACCCACATGTACGGGTGCAGGAATTCGTGGTCCAGGCCGTCGCCGTACGCCTCTTTTTGCGCCTGCAGCATGATTGCCTTCAGCTCGTTGACGGAAAGCGAGCCGTTTTCACGGCGCTTGAACACCTCCGATTCAAACAGATAGCGGCTGTAGATGTCGACAATGACTTGTCCTTCGCCGGAGATGGCATTTTCCAAAATGGCAAACGCCTCTTCCTCGGTCGCCTGCTGAAGCGCCGCTTTGGCGATGATCGTCTCGCAGAAGATGGAAGCGGTTTCGGCAATCGGCATCGGATAGTCGCTGTTCAAAAACGCTTCGTCTACCAGGCACTCACCGTGATAGCCGTGTCCCAGTTCGTGGGCCAACGTGCTCACGTCGTTGTACGAGCCGGTGAAGTTGGCCATGATCCGGCTTTCCTTGACGACGTGCAGGTTGTGGCAGAACGCGCCGCCCCGTTTGCCTTCGCGCGGTTCGGCGTCAATCCAGCGGTTGTCAAACGCACGCGCGGCGTAGTTGGCCAGCTTTTCACTAAAGCTGCCGAAGTGTTTGACGATAAAGTCCCGCGCCTCTTGATACGTAAAGCGCATGTCCGCCTCTCCCACGGGCGCAAACAGATCGTAGAACGGCAGTCCGTTCGCGTGGCCCAACAGCTTCGCTTTCGTCCGGTAGTACTTGTGAAAGACGGGCAGGCTTTCGCGCATCGCGGTCAACATCGCGTCCAGCGTTTCCTTGTCCATGCGGGAGTCCTGCAGCGTTTTGTCGAGAGCAGATTCGTAGCCGCGCAGTTTGACGGTGGTGATCACCTCGCCCTTGATGCCGTTCAGGCAGGCTGCAGACGATTCCTCGATTTTCTTGTACGCGGCCAGTTCAGCCTCATACGCCGTCCTGCGCACTTGCGGATCTTTTTCGTAGGCCATGTTGCGCACGACCGACAGCGGCAGCTGTTTCGCTTCGCCATCGACGGTGATGTCTACCATTAGTGTGGAGGTGAGCAGTTCCTGCAGCTTCGACCATGCGTTGGAGCCGGTGTTTTTCATCTTTGCCAGAATGATTTCTTCTTTTTCGCTCAGCAGGTACTTTGCCTTTTGCGCCGTCTCGGTGAGGAAGAACCGGTGCGTTTCCAGCAGCGGAGACTGGCTGATCAGACTTTCCAGGCCGGAAAGCGATCCCAACCACTTTTGAAACTGGACGCCTGGCTCCACCAGTTCCACCGCCTGCTCCTGAATCCGCTCCACCAATTGCAGGGCGCGTTCGTTTTTTGCGTCGACACTGGCGGTCAGCTCGGCAAAATGATACAAACGGGACTGCGTTTGCAGCACAGACGTCAGTTTGGTTATGTACGTTTCCATTTTGTTCACGGCGTCATCCTGCCCATGCAGGTGCTCTTTGCTCCACGCTTTCAGTTCCTTCATCTCACTGCACAATTTGTCCCAATCTTTTTGCAGTTCCGGGGAATCGAAAGACGGGTACAACACGTCCAAACTCCAGCGCATCTCCATACACACGTGCCTCCTTAGCAACTTCTTGATCAATTCCTTCCTTATTGTAAAAAAAATCTTATGGAGTGAGCAAGTTTTTCAAAAGGAACCCCTACCCTGATTCCGGGTAGGGGCAACGCTTACACTTTCATCTTTGTTTCGGGATGCTGCACCAGGGTCTGCCGCTTGATCGCCAGCGTCAGCAGGGAGCACAGGAGTAAAAACCCGCTGAGAAAAAACAAGCTGGCTGTCATGCTGCCCGTCGCTTCGTTCAAATACCCGAGCGCATAAGGGCCGAGAAAACCGCCCAGGTTGCCGATGGAGTTGATCAACGCGATGCCCACCGCCGCCGCTTCCTCGCTGAGGAACAGCGCAGGCAGCGCCCAGAACGGTCCAAAGAAGCTGTATATTCCAGCCGTCGCCACACCCATCATGAGGACGGAGAGGTACGGATCGTCGGTAAAGGCGCAGATGATCAACCCGAGCGCTCCCACCGCCGGGGGGATAGCCGCGTGCATCCGCCGTTCCCCGGTACGGTCCGAGCGGCGGGCCCATGCAATCATCGCCAATCCGCCGATCACATAGGGAATCATCGTAACCAATCCCACCTGCGTATTGGTCAGCTTGCCGGACAGCAGCTTGATGATCGTCGGCATCCAGAAACCGATTCCGTACAACCCCACGACCAATGTGAAGTAAATCAGGGCCAGATGCCACACGCGCGGGTTGGCCAGCACGTCTTTGGTCGTATACCGCTTTTGGTGCTGTTTGGCCATCTGTTCGCGAGCCAGTTCCGCATTGAGCCACTGCTTTTCTTCCGCAGTCAGCCAATGCGCGTCATCGGGACGGTCCGTCAGGTAGAAATAGGTGACAACGCCGCAGATGACCGCCGGGATACCTTCCAGGATGAACATCCAGCGCCATCCCGGCATGCCAAACCAGTTGATGTTGTCCATGATCCAGGTGGAGATTGGGGCCCCGATGATATTGGAAGCGGCCAGCGCCGTCATGAACAAGGCAAACGCGCGCGCCTGCTCCCGTGCCCGAAACCAGTACGTGATGTACAAGATGATCCCCGGGAAGAAGCCCGCCTCTGCCACGCCGAGAAGAAAGCGGAGAACGTAAAGGTGCATGGCGTTCTGCGCCCATGCCGTGACGATCACGACCAGCCCCCAGCTCACAATGATGCGGGCGATCCAGATGCGGGCACCAATCCGGTGCATCAGGATATTGCTGGGTATTTCAAATAGAAAGTACCCGATGAAAAAGATGCCGGACACAAGGCCGAACACCTCGGCGCTCAATCCCAGCGCCTGGTTCATCTCCAGAGCCGCGTAACCCAAATTGACCCTGTCCATGAACGCAACGATGTACAGCAGAAAAATAAAGGGGATGATTCGCCGCATCACCTTGCGGACAGTCCGCTCGCCGACGGATGGCTGCACGGTTTGTTCCTGATTCATTGGCGTTCCTCCTTCGCGCATTTCAAGCGTGAACCGGCTGTGTCAGATAGGTCAGTGCGGACAGGGCAAACAGTTGGGTCGTCTCCACGAGTTGTGCGATGTCCACGTATTCGTCGACGTGGTGCGGGATTTGCCGGTCCCCCGCGCCGGTGGTCAGGATCGGGATGCCGGCCTTGTGCAAAAACGTCCCGTCGGTGGCGCCGGGCACTCCGTTGAAGACCGGCTCCTTTTTCGCCACTTCCCGGTATGCTGTCGCGACCGCCTGCACCACTTCCGCCTCCATTGGCGTCAACGTCCACGGGCGCTCCTCGATCACGTCCAGCACGGCCTTGAACTGGTCATCCTCGTGCGCCAGCCGCTCCAGAATGTCGTTCATCTCCCGGCGCAGCACATCGTGATCCTGACCGGGCACCGTGCGGATGTCCAGCGTAGTCATGCACTGATCGGGAACGACGTTGATCTGCGGTTCTCCCTTGACCGGGGCCTGCACAATCGTCGGCGTGATGCTGGGCCACCCGAGCATGGGATGCTCTCCCAGACGTTCCTTCTCTCGTCGTTCCAACTCCTCCAGTGCGAGTATCACCCGGGCCATGCGGGTGTTGGGATTCACCCCGGTCAGCGGCATGGCGCCGTGGGCCATTTTTCCGTAGGTCCTGAGGATCGCCCGCATTGCCCCTTTCTGCGTGATGCAAAGCTGGTTTTCCTCGGGCTCGCAGATGATCGCAGCATCCACACCGTCCGCCCACCCGCGGCGGATGAAATCCTTGATCCCGATCATCATGCCTTCTTCGTCGCAAGGGATGCAGAGCAGAATTTTGCCCGGAAATGGGATGGCGGAACGCTGAATCGCCTTGACGGCACAGATTGCCGCCGCCAGGTTGCCTTTTGTGTCGCAGGCGCCCCGGCCGTAGATGCGGCCGCCTGCGATCTGCCCGCCGAACGGGTCGTAGCTCCACGCGTCGCGGTCCCCCTCCGTCACGACGTCCGTATGCGCCTCAAAGAGAAGCGTTTTGCCCGGACGGCCGGAATCGTAAAAGGCGATCACGTTGGGCCGCCCCGGCACCACTTCCTCGTAAAATACCTGAAGTCCCATCTGCTGCAGGGTCTCGGCGACAAATTGGGCGACCCGCTCTTCGTTGCCATCCGGCTGACCTGGCCGATACACGCTCGGGATGCGCACCAACTCCTGCGTAAGGCGAACGACTTCCTGCTCATCGACATAGGAAATGACTTGATTCATGGACAATCTCTCCTCTCCAGATTCTGCACGGATACCGCGATGGGACGGCATTCCGCTGGTCCGTTTCCGTCAGTCCCCCTGCATCACAACTTCCGCCGCTGTCTCACATGCACGCAACCGACAGTACATCATCCCGCTATCACAAATCTCCTGAAATTTTTGACTTTTGTTTGCCGGCCGAGCCGATTTTCTTCCACGCCACCACGACAGCCAGCGTCACGATAACGGAGACGATCGCTTCCGGAAGGCCACTGAACACCGCTACGCTGGCAGCGACGCCGACCGGCATGTAGCCGCGGATAACCGCCATCCCGAGCACCAGGATCGTGTTTGTCATCGAACCCACAAAGCCGGCAAGGGCAATCGCTGCATGCTCGTTGAGACGCCGCAAACCCGTGTACGTCAGGTACGCCGTGACCCCGATAAACAGCCGCGGCAGGATGGCGACCAACGGGTCTTTAAACAGCGGAACTGTGGCATTTAAAAAGGAAGAAACACCGAAAATGAGACCAATCACCAACCCAACGCCCCACCCTTCCACAATGCCGCCGATCACTGCCGGGATGTGCATGATCGTCGCATTGCCTGCCGCCGTCGGGACCGGAATGAAGCCGAGACGCGTCACGCCCAGCAGGATGGCAATGGCCCCTAACACACCGGCGATCACAATTTTGCGAACCGTCAAGCCCTTTTCCATGCGTCTTCCCTCCTAATTGAATGCTGATTATTGGCGATTTTTCCGTCCAGCAAGCACTCTCCACTACCAGGGTATCGCCACCATCACCGCAGCCATGACCACGCTTGCAGCAATGACAGCGTAATCCCTGCCGTGCGCCTTGTAGTGGGCGTAGCGCGTCCGAGCCGCTCCCGGCGTGTAGCAGCGCGCCTCCATGGCGAGAATCAGGTCCTCCGCGCGAGACAGCGCCACGTTAAACAGCGGGATGAGAATCGGCAGCATGTCTTTCGTCCGTTTTACGATCCGCCACCACTCGCCGGTGCCAAAGTCGGCGCCGCGCGACGCCTGGGCCTTCATCATCTTTTCCATTTCCAGCGCAAAGGTGGGCACGAAGCGGATCGCGATGGTGATGATCAGGGCGAACGCGTGGACGGGAAACCGGATGGCTGCAAGCGGCCGTAACAGCCGCTCCATCCCGTGCGTCAGCTCGGTCGTCGACGTGCTGAGCGTCAGCACGCTGGAGAGAAAGATCACCTCCACAAACCGCATTGCCGACACGATCACCAGCCGAACGCTTTCGCTGGAGATGGTCACAATACCGTACTGGAGATAGATGGTCCCGCCTCGGGCGATTTCCCCGTAAAAAAGCAGCTGCAACACGGCCAAGATGAGGATGAACGGCACAGCCGGTTTTACCCCGGACAGGCCGTAGCGCAGCGGAATCCTGGCGAGGTGAAACAGCCACAAGCAGACAAGGAGACCGAACAGGTTGCCCGCGTAGGTGCCGCAGATCGCAATCGCGAGGATGAGGATGACAAAGGCGGCCAACTTAAACCGCGGATCGAGCCGGTGCACGATCGAACCTGTCGGCAGATACTGGCCGATCGTGATGTTTCGGGTCAATTCAAATTCGGCGGACATGCGAATCCCTCCTCACCGCCTGATCAACGTCACGATTTGCTCCGCTGCTTCTTCGGCGCGGTACGCCCCCACATCGACCGAATACCCCTGGTCCCGCAGCCGGTAGAGGATGTCGACGCTCTCCGGCGTTCCGATCCGATGGGCGCGCAAAATCTCCTGGTTGCCAAAGATGTCGCGCGGGGTGCCTGTGCAGACGGTCCGCCCGCCGGCCATGACATAGACGCGGTCGGCCAGCCGGGCCACTTCCTCCATGTTGTGAGAGACGAAGATGACCGTCAGGCCTTCCTCTCGGTTCAGCCGGCGTATCCGCTCCAACAGCTCGTTGCGCGAACGCGGGTCAAGCCCGGCCGTCGGTTCGTCCAGCACCAGTACCTTGGGCGCAAGCGCCAGCACGCCGGCCAGGGCCACCTTCCGCTTTTGGCCGCCGCTGAGCGCAAACGTCGGTCTGTCTTTCATCTCCTGAAACGACAGCCCGACCAGCTCCATGGCCCACTGTACGCGGCGCCGCACCTCATCCAGCGGCAGCCCCATCTTGAACGGGCCGTACGCTACGTCATCGCCGACCAGCTTCTCGAAAATCTGGTCTTCCGGGTTTTGAAAGACCAGCCCCACCTGACGCCTGAGCGCTTTTACGTCCAGCTTCGGATGGGAGACGTCCAGCCCGTTGACGATGACGGTGCCGGACTGGGGACGGATCAAGCCGTTGAAATGTTGAATCAGCGTCGATTTGCCCGATCCGGTGTGACCGATGATGGCGATACACTCCCCTGCTGCCACCTGCATGGTCACGTCGGTGAGGGCGCGGTGCTCCAGCGGGGTGTTCTGCATGTACACGTGTGACAGATTCCGTACTTCAATGATCGGCTGACTCATGATCCGCTCGCCTCCGCCCGTTTAAGCGTGAGCCTGTTTACTTCCGCCACCACTTCCTCGTTGTGAATCAGCGCGGGGGAAAACGCCGGCACTTCCCGGTGGACCCATGCAGCAATCCGGCTGGCGTCCGGGACGTCCAAGTGAAGCTCACGCAGCCGCTCATGCTGGGCAAACACGTCCCGCGGGGTGCCCTGCAGCGCGATCCGGCCGCCTTCCATCACGATCACCCGGTCCGCTGCCGCCGCTTCTGACATGTGGTGCGTCACGTTCACGATCGTCATTCCTTCACGATGCAGTCTGCGGACGACAGCAAGTATCTCCTGCCGTCCGAAGCTGTCCAGCATACTGGTGGCTTCGTCCATCACCAGACACTGCGGTTTCATCGCGAGGACGCCGGCAATCGCGATCCGCTGCTTCTGTCCCCCAGACAGATGGTGCGGCGGCCGGTGGCGGAACGCGCTCATTCCGACGGACTCCAGGGCAAAGTCGACGCGCTGCTTCATTTCCTCCGGCGGCACGCCGATGTTTTCCAGCCCAAAGGCGACATCCTCCTCCACGATGGTGGCGACAAGCTGGTTGTCGGGATGTTGAAAAACCATGCCGACAAGGCTGCGGATCTCGTGCATCCGCTTCTTGTCCCGGGTATTGATGCCGTTTACCCAAACATCGCCTTCCCGCGGCGTCAAGATGCCATTGAGGTGTTTGGAGATCGTCGATTTTCCCGAGCCGTTGTGGCCAATAATGGCCAGGTGTTCACCCCGGTACACCTCAAAGGAGACGCCGTGCAGGACGGGAATCTGCTGTTCGTGGTTCACCTGATAGGAAAACGAGACGTTTTCTATGCGAATGAGCGGCTCGTTTGTCATGCGTTCCCCTCGCTTTCACTTAAATTCCCCGCCCGCCGTCCACGTTGACAATTTCCCCGGTCACCATTCGGGACAAGTCGCTGCACAGATAAAGAGCAGCATGAGCGATATCGTCCGGCTGGATCAGGCTGCCGAGCGGGACGCTGCTGACAAAGATCTCCTGCGTGTCCCTGGAGATTTTCTCCGCATCCCCGCTCATGAATTGGCGCAGCATCGGCGTCTCCGCCGGACCGGGATTGATCCCGTTTACGCGAATCTTGTAGGGAGCCAGTTCGATTGCCAACGCCTTGGTCAGCATGATCGCCGCTCCCTTCGAGGCGCAGTACGCGTTTAGTCCCGGGCGGGCGCGGATGCCGGCGATCGAACAGATGTTGAGGATCACGCCGCTTCCCCGCTGTTTCATGACGGGAACGACGTACCTGGACGTCAGGTAGATGGACTTGACATTGACATCCATGATCCGCTGCCACAGCTCTTCCGACACCTCCTCGACCGGGGTAAACGTCATCGGCACCCCGGCGCAGTTGACGACGGCGTCCACCGTGCCGAATCGCTGAACTGTACGCTCCACCATCACCTTTACTTCGGCGTCAACGGCCACGTTTGCCGGAACCGCCCATGCGTCAGAGCCGCACGCTTCGGCTGTCTCCCGGGCGGCTTCCCCGTTCCAATCGACGACGGCCACCCGCGCCCCCTCCCGCACAAAGCGGCGGCAGATCGCTTTTCCCATGCCGGAACCGCCACCCGTGACGATAACCGCCTTGTCTTTCAACAGCATTGGCACGCCCCCCCTACTGTTTCAGATTCATCACGACCATGCGCAGGTCGGTCATCTCTTCGATCGCGTAGCGCGGCCCTTCCTTGCCCAGACCGCTGTTCTTGATGCCGCCGTAGGGCATCACGTCATTGCGGTACGTGGAGACGTCGTTGATGATGACGCCGCCGTACTCCAGCACCCGTGCAGCCCGCATGGCAATGTTCAAATCGTTGGTGAAAATGCCTGCCTGCAGGCCGTAGCTGGATGCATTGGCGACGGCAAAGGCTTCCTCGATGGTGCGGTAAGGGATGATGGTGACGACCGGGGCGAACACCTCCAGACAATTTACCTTCATCTCCGGGGTGGTTCGCGTCAGCACCGTCGGATGGAACACGGCTTTGTCCCGCCGGCCTCCGCAAAGCAGCTCCGCCCCCTGCGCGACAGCTTCCTGCACCCAGTTTTCCGCTCGGATCGCTTCCGCTTCGCTGATCATCGGCCCGACGTCCGTCTCCGGGTCTTCCGGATCGCCCACGCGCAGTTGACGAACCTCGTGCAGGAATGCCTCTGTAAACGCTTCGGCGACACGCTCGGCCACGAGGATTCGCTGCACGGCGATGCAGGCCTGCCCCGCGTTGTGAAAGCTGCGCTGGGCGATCAGCTTCGCCGCCAGGTCAAGGTCGGCGTCTTCGTGGACGATGTTGGGGGAGTTGTTGCCCAGCTCCAGCGCCACGGGTCGCAGGCCGCTGCGCTGCTTGATGATGGCGCCCACCTCCGCCGAGCCGGTAAAGGTGTACATGGCGATCCGGGGATCGTCCAGCATCCATTCTCCCACCTGGCTGCCGGAGCCGGTGACGATGTTGACGTGCCCTTTTGGAAGGCCGGCTTGTTCCAACAGTTCCACCAGCAGAAAGGACGCGATCGGCGTGGCGGTCGCCGGTTTCAGCACCACTGTGTTGCCTGCGGCGATGGCGGGAGCGACCTTATGCGTGCCGAGGAGCAGCGGATAGTTGAACGGCGTAATCGCCCCGATCACCCCTTTGGGCACGCGGATGGCAAAGCCGATCCGGTTTTCCGCACCCGGCGTAGCCGCGAGGGGCACCATCTCACCGGCAATCCGCTTTGCTTCCTCGGCCGACAGCCGCAGTGTATTGATGACACGGTCCAGCTCGCCCCGGGCGTCTTTGCGTGTCTTGCCCACTTCCCTGACCAGCGACAGTTCCAATTCCTCCCGGCGTTGTTCGGCAATCCGGCTTGCCTCCAGCAGGATGTCTGCGCGCATGCTCGGCGTCAGGGTGCTTCGGCGGAACGTCTCCAGCGCGCATGTGACGGCGTCTTCCACGTGCTGCCGCTTTGCCTTGGCGATCGTGGCGATGACCTCGCCCGTATACTTGTGAGTGACGGGAATGCGCTCGTCTGTCTCCACCCATGTACCGTCGATGTACAGTCGGTAGTGATGCACCTGTGCCTGTGTCCTTTCCATAGGTCATCCTCCCCTGCGGTATAGTTGTTCACGGATGGCCTGCCCCATCTCCCGCGTGGTGGCTGTCCCGCCGAGGTCCGGCGTGCGGACGCGCCGCTCCGCCAGGACGTCTTCGATGCTGTCCAGCACCAACCTGCCCAGTTCCCGCTCGCCCAGGTGATCCAGCATCATGCTCACGCTCCAGATGGTCGCGATCGGATTGGCAGTGCCTGTGCCCGCGATGTCGGGCGCCGATCCGTGAATCGGTTCAAACATCGAAGGGTAGTTTTTTTCCGGATTGATGTTGCCGGACGGGGCCAATCCCAGCCCGCCGACGAGGGCCGCACCCAGGTCGGTCAGGATGTCACCGAACAGGTTGCTGGCGACGACGACGTCAAACGTTTCCGGGCAGCTGACAAAATAGGCGGACAGCGCATCAATGTGTGTCAGCCGGGTCTCAATCTCCGGGTACTCCAGGCTCACTTCCTTGACGATTTCGTCCCAAAACGGCATGGAGTGGTTGATGCCATTGGACTTCGTCGCCGCTGTCAGGCGCCGCTTGCCGGTTTCTTTTGCCAGCCGATAGGCGTAGCGCACGATCCGCTCCACGCCGTAACGGGTGAAGACGTTGTTTTGCACCGCCAGCTCATACGGTGTGCCCTCGTGCAGGCGTCCGCCCATGTTGGAGTACTCACCTTCTGTGTTTTCCCGCACGACGACAAAGTCGAGATCGGCGTGCCCCTTGCAGCGCAGCGGACTCTCCAGCCCGCGCAGCAGCTTGATCGGCCGAAGATTGACATACTGCTGAAACGCTCGCCGGATCGGAAGGATCAACTCCCAGACGGAGATGTGATCAGGCACGCTGGGATCACCGATCGCCCCGAGCAGGATGACGTCAAACTGCCGCAGGGTCGTCAGGCCGTCCTCCGGCATCATCCGCCCGTGCTCCTGGTAATACCGGCAGTTCCAGGGAAAAGTCGAGGTCTCAAAGGCAAGTCCGCCGTGAATCTCGGCAGCCGCCTGCAAGAGAGCGAGTCCCTCCTCCATCACCTCCGGTCCGATACCGTCTCCGGCAATGACCGCGACCGCGTAATGCTTCATCGTGGCTCCTCCTTTGCCATGAGGATGCCCTTTTTCACTTGCAAATCCCATACCACAGTCGGTATATTCATAATTTTCAGTCGTATTGTGGCATGTACGGTCGCTACTCGTTGCATGGCGTACACTCGTTGTTGCAAAACGTGCAACATGTGTTGCAATCCATGCAGCATGTGTCACCGGCGCGTTCCGTTGTATCCGTACTTTTTCAGCTTTCGCCACAGAGTAGTCCTGTCCATGCCGAGTATCTTCGCCGCCTCCATCCGATTTCCCTTTGTCTCTTCCAAAACTTTCCGAATCAGCATGGCTTCCTCAGATTCGCCCGGCTGCGGTCTATCGCGGACACGCTGGATTTTGCTGACAAAAAATTCGGCATCAGACGCGTCCAGGCGGTCGGATTGACACAACAGCACCATGCGCTCTACCACGTTGCGCAGTTCGCGCACGTTGCCGGGCCAGTTGTGCTGCTCCAGCAGGGCAAAGATCGCCGGGTCCACCTCCCTGATCGCTTTGTCTCTTCGCTCGCCCACCTCGTGAATGATCGACCAGACCAGGTCGGGGATGTCTTCTTTCCGCTCTCGCAGCGGAGGGATTTCCAGCGTCAACACGTTCAGCCGGTAGTAGAGATCGGAGCGAAACTGGCCGGACGCTATCTGCTGCTCCAGATCGCGGTTGGTCGCAGCGATGATCCGCACGTCGACGGGCACGATGCGCTCCCCGCCGATTCGCCTCACCTTTTTCTCCTGCAGGACGCGAAGCAAAAGGGCCTGGATCGGCAGCGACAGCTCACCGATTTCGTCCAGGAACAAGGTGCCGCCGTGGGCCAGCTCAAACAGCCCCGGCTTTCCTCCCCTGCGCGCTCCGGTGAATGCTCCATCCTCGTAGCCGAACAATTCGCTTTCCAACAGGTTGCCGGGCAGAGCAGCGCAGTTGACGGCGATGAACGGACCGGCCGAGCGTTGGCTGACCAGGTGAATGCCCTGCGCAAACAGCTCTTTTCCCGTCCCGGTCTCCCCCGTAATCAGTACGGTCGCCTCCGTCTTTCCGAAACTGGCCGCCCACGCTTTCGCCTCGCGGATGGCCTGCGAGCAGCCGACGATGTCTTCCAGCCGGTATTTGGCCTCCAGTCCGCTCTCCATGTAGTGCTTGCGGATGCGCATTTCCATTTTTTGTACGTCGGTGATCTCCTTGAATGTGGAGACTGCTCCCACGATCTCGCCATCCACAATGATCGGCAGGCGGTTGATGATGATCTGCCGGTTGAGCACGGTAGCGATGTCGCCGATCTCCTTTTTGCCGGTCGCCAGGATGCGCAGCATGTCGGAATTCGGAATGTAGCGGGTGATCTTCTCTCCGACGATGTCGGCGGGGAGGCCGAGGATTTCGATCGCGTTCTTGTTTACCCAGATGACGGTGGAATCCCGGTCGACGGCGATGATGCCGTCATGCGAGGCGTCCAAAATGGCCTGGATGTGGATGTTGCTGTTCACTTTGCCGCATCCCCCTCTTGCGCCCGGTCCACCAGGGCGTTCACTTCCGCGGGCGGTTTTCGCGCCGTTCGCCGTTTGGTCCTGCGCTTCTTCTGCCTGAGGACCACCAGCGCCGCCAGCATCAACCCCAACGTTGCCAGCTGAATCGGCTGCACCATCTCGGGGACTACCCACCCGCTCATCCCGAGCAGATGGAATAGTACAGCCACGTACAGCAGAATGGCGGCCAGATTTTTGGCTTTCATCTCCCGTCACTCCTTTTTCCCGGCGTGGGGACGAGTTCATTTTCTGTGGGTGCAAGAAACTCCCGTGAAGCGCCATCGGCTCCACAGGAGTTTTTCAAGTGTCCGGCAGCCACCGCGTTCCCGTCAGATCGGACGAAGGGGGACGCGGTCCATTCCGGACAGGCGTTCCACCATCTCCACCCACGCCTGCGGCTTTTGCGGCAGGACGGCGTAGTAGCGGGTGAGGAAGGTGACGATCAGATCGGCTTCCAGGCTGTCCTGGTCCTCGTTAGTCGGCAGGAAGCACAGGTCAAGACCGGAAACGGCCTCGCCGTCATTTTGCCAGGACGGATGGACATACGGGAAGTCAATTCGCTTGTACCCGAGATGGGACAGCACTTCCCGCCGCACGAATGGGTCCATCGGCTTGATCCCGCCAAATTCGTGGTTCTCTACCCGGTACGGATCGTAAATCTCTGCGAACATGCCGTATAACTGCTTGCCCTGCACCGCAGCGAGGGCGTTCAGGTCCTTTTGCCGTTCAAGCGCGAGAAAACGTCCGATGCCAAGCCCCTCCCGCCCGATAATCGTAAAGTCGGTCATGGCCACGTTCAGGTCGGCGTAGTAGCGGTACTCGGTCGCCCCTACGACCTCGCCTTCGTGGACGGCCACAAATACGCGGATGCCCGGGTCTTCCAGCGGTTCTTTCCACAAGTCAAACGCCAGCACTTCTTCCGGCGGAAACACTTCCTGCATCAGGCGATGCATGCGCGCAAACAAGGGATCGTCAATGCTTGCAATGCGAATGTACTGCACGGATCTATTCCTCCTCGCCTATATTTATGGTATTTATGGGCGCTCGATTGTCTGCATGGAGCACTATTGTCCCGTTGCGGACAAAAAGGGGTTTTTCCACTCCATCAGCGCAGCGTAATTGCGAGATTCTTCGTCTTCCAGGTAGTTGGCCACCACTTTCAGGGGTGTGCGGCCGCAGCGCATCAGAAACGTCACGACCGGATCCTTCAGATCCCCCGCTACCACCTTTTCCAGGTACGCTTCCGCCGTCATTTGGTCGGCGTACCGGCCGTAGCCGGGCATGCGGCCGCCTCCCAACAGGCGCTTCAGCCCTTTGTGGACGACCAGTTCGTACATTGCCTGCATCATCCATTTGCCCAGCCCCAGCTTGCGGTGGGACGGACGGATGCAGATGTCCACGATGTACAGGGTGTCTCCGTTGGGATCGTGGTTGCGAATGTAGCCGCTGTCGGTCACTTCCTCCCAGGTGTGGTCCGGGTGAGCCGGGTCAAACGTGACCAGCAGGCCGGTGATGGAGCCGGCGAGAACGCCGTCCACCTCGACGCAGACGGCTCCCTCGGGAAACAGGGTGACGTGGTTGGTCAGCTGCTCCTTGTTCCACCACAGTTCCGAGGGAAACGGCGGCGGAAAGCTCTCCTGCTGGATCCGGATCAGCTCGTCAAAGTCGTCCGGCGTATAATTGCGGATCATCGCCTTGACCGGCTTGTCCTGATCAAAGACGTACAGCTCTTTGCGGTACATGAGGCTTCCCTCCGTTTTACTTCCAATCAGGATACAGGTCGATGCGGCGATCGCGCCAGGTGGTGACGGAGCCTTTTTCCCGCACGTCGTACAGGAGCTGCAGATCCAGGTCGGCGGTGACGATCATGTCGTGGTTGATCTCCCCTTCTGCCAGGACGCCGCGCGGCGGGAACGGCACGTCGTTGGGCGTCAGCACGGCCGCTTGCCCAAAGTTGGCCCGCATGAAATCGACCGTAGGCAGCGAGCCGACAGTGCCCGTGACGACTACGTACACCTGGTTTTCAATGGTGCGCGCATGGCTGGTGTAGCGGACGCGGTGGAACGCGTGCCGATCGTCGGTGCACGACGGGCAGAAGATGACGTCGGCACCGCGCGCCTTGGCCATCCGCACCAGTTCGGGAAACTCGATGTCGTAGCAAATGATCACGGCGATTTTCCCTTTGTCCGTCTCGAAAATCTCCAGTCCGTCTCCTGCGCCCATGTTCCATCCCTTGATTTCCCACGGGGTGATGTGGACCTTTTTCTGACGGCCGACACGTCCGTCCGGGTAAAAAAGGAAGGCTGTGTTGTAGAGCCGGCCGTTTTCTTCAATGATGTGGGTGCCGCCGATGATGTGCATGCCATGCCGGGCGGCCAGCGTGGAGAACAGATTGACGTAGTCCTCCGTAAACGATGGGAGGGCGGTAATGGGCAGGGCGCTGCCTGTCCCGTCGCCAATTGACATCAGCTGCGTGGTGAACAGTTCCGGAAACAGCAGGAATTCCGTTTCGTACTCCTCCGCCGTTTTCACGTAGTGCTCCACCTGGCGGGCAAATTCATCAAAACTTTGTATGGTATGCAGGTGATACTGCACCGCGGAGACGCGCATCTTCATGAAGACGATTTCCTCCTCGCAATATTCGTGATAGCTAAACTATAGCAAAAAAGCGCGCCAAAGTCTTCCTGCGGCCGCACTTTTGCCGCAGGTATCCTGAATACGGAACACGGCTGTCTGTACCAGGACAGACAGCCGTATGGAGAAATGCCGATTGGCGAAACCCATGACAGCCGGCGTTCACTAACGCCTATCGGAGCGCGGCCATCCGCAAGGCGGTGCGGTACAACAGTTCAGTGCCGAGCGCGATGTCTTCGGGGGAGGCATACTCCTGCGGGTTGTGACTGATGCCGTCCTTGCAGCGGACGAAAATCATCCCGTACTCGCAAGCGTAGGAAAGCGCCAAGGCGTCGTGGAACGGGCCGCTCATCAGTTCGGGCGTCGTAAGTCCCATCCGTTTGCTTTCCTCCCGCATCACTGCCTTGATCCACTCGGCGCAGTAGCGCGGCTCGCTGTTTGTGTCTTCGGTGATCGTGTACGCAAGTCCGCATTCGACCGCGGTCTGTTCGATTACCTCGCGCAGTTCCGCCTCCCGCCGGTTTCGCCGGTCAAGGTCGATATCGCGCAGGTCGATGCTGAACCTGACCCGCTCCGGGATGATGTTGCGCGAATCGGGGAAGACCTCCAGATGGCCGACGGTTCCCACCGTGGGAGCGTTCGGGTCCTGACTGGCGATCTTGTTCAGGGCGGCAATTACCTTGGCGGCCCCCACCAAGGCGTCACGTCGCATCGACATCGGCACGGAGCCGGCGTGACCGGCAAAGCCGGCAAATTCCACAGTCCACCAGAGCGGACCGGAGATGCCGGTGACAATGCCGACGGGCTGCCCCGCCTGATCCAGTACCGGCCCCTGCTCAATGTGCAGTTCCAGATACGCCCCGATTGCCCCGGCCGGATAGACGGAGTCGGCAAGCCGCTCCGGGTCACAGCCAAAGTCGATCAAGGCCTGTCTGCGCGAGATGCCGTTTTTGTCCGTTCGTTCCAACTCTTCGGCCTCCACCTGCCCGAGGATGCCGCGAGAGCCGAACAGCCCCTTTTGAAACCGGCAGCCTTCTTCATCGCAAAATGCGACCACCTCAATCGGCCGCTCTGGCTGAAATCCGTTTTCGATCATCGTCTGCACCGTCTCCAGCCCGCCGAGCACGCCGATCGTGCCGTCAAAACGGCCGCCATACGGCTGGGAGTCGATGTGCGAGCCGATCATCAGCACCGGCGCATCCGGCTGTCTTCCCTCCAGCCGCCCGATCAGGTTGCCAAAGTGGTCGATCCGCGTCGTGAGTCCCGCCTCCTCCATCCAGCGTTTGACCAGTTCCACGCCCGCCCGGTCCTCGGGGGACAGCGCCAGCCGGCACACCCCCGTCTCCCCGATTTTGCCGATTTGCGCCAATGCCTCGATCCGCTGCTGCAAGCGTTCCCGGTTGATCGCAAGCGCTCCTGCCTCGGTATTCATCCCTTCATGACCTCCCTGCCCTGTTTTTGGTAGACAATCTCTCCGTCGATCATGGTGAGCTCCACTTGCAGGTCCCTGATCCGCTCCGGTGCTGCGTCGAGAATCCGCCCGTTCAAGACGACCAGATCAGCCAGTTTTCCCGCTTCGATGCTGCCTTTGATGTCCTCTTCAAAGCTGGCGTAGGCGCCGTTTACGGTAAACAGGCGAATCGCCTCCATCACCCCGATCCGCTGACGGTCCCCCACGACCCGTCCGCTTTTGCTCCTGCGGTTGGCGGCGGCGTGAATGCCCAACAGCGGTGAAAAATCCGTCACTGGGCAGTCTGAACCCCCTGCCGACACGATACCGCTTTGGAAAAAGTCGCCGACGGGATACATGTGGCTGACCCGATCGCCGATGCTCCGGACGTAACCGTCGCCGTACTCGTAGAGAAAGGCGGGATTGGGAATCGGCACGACGCCAAGACGGGCCATCCGCTCGACCAAGTCGGGGGCGGAGACGCCGGCGTGCTCGATGCGGTGGCGGTGGTTGCCCCGCGGATGTTTGCGCAGCGCGTCCTCGATACAGTCGAGCAGCAGGTCAATGGCCCGGTCCCCCTGTGCATGAGCGGTAATCTGGAACCCTTTTGCATGCGCTTCTCCCAAAATCGTATGCAGCTCGTCCCGGTTGTAGTAGAGGATTCCGCAGTCGCCGGGACGGTTGTCGTACGGCTGCCGCATCGCCATCGTCGCTGCAGTGCTGGCTCCGTCCACGAACACTTTGGCGGGGCCAATCCGAAACCGCTCGTCTCCCAACCCTGTCACGACACCTGCCTCCATCATGCGGCGGACGAAGGCGTCTGACTCGTTCAACGCGCAGATCATCGCGTAGATCCGCACTTTTACGTCGCCGCTCCGCACCGCTTTCTGCATCGCCCGCAGGTTGTCCGGCCCGTATCCGCCCGCGTCGTGCACACTGGTGATGCCCGCGGCCACAAAATCGTCCGAAGCCAGGCGCAGGGCTCTCCGGTACTCTTCCTCGCTAAATGCCGCCGTTTCAAACATCTTCATGTGCGCCGTCTCCACCAATAGTCCCGTCAGCGCCCCCGTCTCGTCCCGGTCAAGCCGCCCCCCCTGCGGATCGGGCGTATGTTCGTCAAACCCGGCCAAGGCGAGCGCCCGGCTGTTGACGACGGAGTGATGGGCGCAGGTCCGCATCACGAAAATGGGATGCTCCGTCGACACCTCGTCCAGTTCCTGCCTGGTAGGGTAACGCCGTTCCTTCATCCGGTTTTCGTCAAATCCGGAGGCGCGCACCCACGATCCCGCCGGCGTCCGTTCCGCCTGCCGCTTCAACGCCTCCAGCAGGCCGTCCACCGAGTCGATGCCCGCCGCCTTGCAGTCCACCCCCAATTTGTTCGTGCCGTAGAGTGTGATGTGCAGGTGGGCGTCGATGAATCCCGGCAGGAGACTCCTGCCTTCCAGATCAATCACGCGCGTGCCCGCGTGCACATGGCGGCGCATCTCTTCGTTTCCGCCCACGGCGACGATCCGGTTTCCGCTCACCGCCACCGCTTCCGCCACGCGGTTTTGCGGGTCTGCCGTCACTACCTGTCCATTCAGAAAAACGATGTCAGCCATCTCATCTCCTCCCTTTTCCTGCCCCTAGATTGTCGGCGACTTTTCCGCCGCTGCGCGAGTCCCGGACGCTGTCAGCCGGGCGGTCAGGACATGGACCACCCCCATCACCGCCACGTTGATGAGCAGGGCAATCACGCCCACGTTGATGTCCTTGATGAAGGCCGGCAGCGATGGAAACAGGGTGCCTATCGTCACATCGGCCACCGTCACGTAGACAACCGTCAGCACGCCGCAGGCAATGCCCGCAAACGCACCGTACTTGTTGACCAGCGGACGTGCGGGCAGGCTGAACAGCAGCGCCGGAAACAACTGCGTCACCAGGCTGTATCCCATCAACAGCAGCGTGACCAGCGCCTCTCCCCCGCTCAGCGTGTAATACAGGCAGATCAGCGAGAGCACGGGCACCAGCCCTTTGGCGATGCGGCCGATCCGCTCTTCTGTGGCCGCAGGCACAAACACGTGGATCACGTTTTTCGCCAACAGGGTGGCAGCCGTCATCAGCAGCATCGACCCGGGCACCAGGGCCGTGAGCAAACCGGCCGCGCCGATCAGTCCCACCACCCAGGGGTCAAACGTCCGTATCGACAGCCGCAAAAGCGACAGGTCGCCCTCCGCTCCCTGCAGTCCGGGAACCTGCAGGATCGCGGTGAATCCAACGAAGAAGACGAACAGCAGCATCAGGGTATAAAGCGGCAGCACGACCGTGTTTTTGCGAAACACGTTTTCATTTTTGGCGGAAAACACGGAGCCGAACGTATGCGGCCACATGTAAAACCCGAACACGGTCAAGAGCACGGTGGAGACAAACCAGGAGATGCTCATCCCTTCGTCAGGGAAAATCAAGAAGCCCGGCTTGGCCGCATCCACCGCTTCAAACATCGGCTGTATCCCGCCGTAGTAGTGATAGGGCAGATACAGTCCGAGGAAGACGACCACGAAAAAGATCATGATGTCCTTGATTACCGCCGTCCAGGCGGAGCCGTGAATGCCGGAGATCATGACGTAGATGGTCACCGCCAGCACGCCGATCCAGACGGCGGCCGTCGGAGCAATCGTCCCGTACGAGGTCTCCGACACGATAATCCCGAGCCCTTTAAACTGCAGCACCAGGTATGGAATGATCGCCAGCACGCCAACCGTGGAGACAAGGATGCCGAGCATCGGACTGTTGTACTTGCTGACGAAAAAATCGGGTTGGGAAACCAGCCTGTGCTCCTTGGCGTACCGCCAGATAGGCGGCAGCAGCCAGTAGGACAGCACGTACGCAAGCGAAATGTATGCCAGCACGTAGTAGGAGGGGGCGCCTTTCGAGTACGCCCAGCCGCTGCCGCCCAGAAACGTGAATGTGGTGTAGATCTCGCCGGCAACGAGCAGGAAGATGAAGACCGATCCAAAGCCGCGCCCGCCTACCGTCCACTGCTCCATGTTCATGTCTTTTCCTCTCTGGGCGCGGATGCCGAGGAAAAGCGACAGGGCAAGAAACAGAAAAAGGATGACGAGTGCCGGATTCACAGCTTCTCCCCCTTTCTGTCGGATTGGTCCAGCTTGTTGACGGCCAACATGATAAGCGAGGTCAGCACCACCCACATGACAATCCAAAACAGCACAAAAGGCATGCCCAACACGTACGGTTCCACCCGGTTGACAAACGCAACCCCGCCCAGCATTCCAATAAACGGCAGCGCACCCAGCGCATATTTGACCTTCATTCTCATCCCCCTTTTGGTATGCGGTTTGTCCCATTGCCGGCCGGCTTGTCGGACTTGTATGCTACTATTATCGAAAGATTCACTCTTTTCCTTTGTCCCGTCAGCCAGAAAGAACCGGCGCTTTTTGTCTGCGGGACCAACGAACGACACATGCAGCGTATGGGGAGGAGTCAGATGATTACTGTGCGTGAATTGATCGAGGTGGCCGGCATGGACACCACTGATGTGCTGGCCGGGGAAGCGTTTCTGGACAAGGAACTGCGCGGGGTCACGTCGTTTGATTCACCCGACGGCCATCTCTGGCTGCGACCGGGAGAATTTGTCCTGACGACCGGTTTTCCGTTTGTCGCCCAAGGGCGGGAAACCGCTTCCGGCTTGATCCAGTTGATCGACGCCCTGGCGGAACGGGGAACACCTGGGTTTGCCATCAAGCTGGGCCGGTACATCGACGCGCTCCCGGAAGCGGTGATTGACCGTGCCAATGAAAGGCAGATGCCGGTGCTTTCGTTTCCCATGGAAAAGGGCTGGTCGGATGTGATCGTGCCGGTCACCAGCTACATCAACGCCAAACAACGGCAGGAACTGGACCGGACCCACGCCATCTACGAACGGTTTCACCGCCATCTCACCAGCGGAGGGAGTGTGGAAAATCTGGCCGAACTGCTGTATCACATCCTGGAGCGGCCAATCAGTATCTACCTGCGTACCCCTCGGAAAAAGCTGGACGTACCTGCCTCTGTCACCCACGCACCGCCGCTGGAAAAGCTGCTCGGCCGGACAGGCCCGAATGCATCCGCCCGTGAGCCCCTCACGCGTTACCGGGATCGTCACCTGATTCGCTGGCTTCTGCACAACGGCGAAACACAGGGGGCCATCCTGCTGTGGGAGGTGGAACGTGACCTCCACCCGTGGGAAAAGGTGGCGATAGAACAGACAGCCGCGCTGCTTTCGCTGGAAATCGAGCGGCACCAGACGCTCGCAGCGGCCTGCCAGCGTTTTCGCAACGACTTCCTGCACTTGCTGGTCGCCGGCTGTGACGCTTCGCGCGACCTCCTCTACCGCAAAGCAGAAGAAGCCGGCTGGAGCCTGGCGGACCACTATGCTGCCGCTGTGCTGAGCGATGCCGGCGCTCCCGACATCATGCACACCTGGAAGGAGCGGGTTTCTCTATTGGAGGCGCTGCGGAGCGAGTGGGAACATATCTCCCCGTCCGTACTCTGCGGCCTGGACCGTGAGAACCGGATTCTGCTCCTGTTCCCCGCCGACGCGGGCTCGGCGGAGCCATCCCCAGAGGCCGTGGAGAGCGTTAAGCGCATCGCCCGCCGTCATACGCGCCCGCTCTGTTTGGGCATCGGACGCCTCCATCCCGGTTTGGAGGCCGTCCCGCACAGTTATCGGGAAGCGGTGATCGCGTGCCGGGCCGCCCTGAACGCCGTCTCGAATGCCTCCGCCGACGGCCAATCAGCGCCGTTGGTCGTGCGATGGTTTGCCCGGCTGGGCCTGGAACGGGTGCTGTTTGCAGCGAGCCCCGAACAGGAAGCCAGACGCCTGGCCGATGAATGTCTGAACAGTCTGAACCGCTACGACCGGGAGCGGAACGGACAGCTCGTTCGCACTTTGCGCGCGTTTTTGGAGGCCGATGGCAATCACGCGGTGGCGGCGGAAAAACTGTTCGTGCACAAAAACACCGTCAAGTACCGGCTGCAGCTGATCCGCGAGCTGACCGGCCTGCAGCCGGAATGCGGCCGGGACCAGCTTCTGTTTCGCATCGCGCTGACCGTGCACAGCGCTGGATGAGGAATTCTTTAGTCGGGAGACAGACAAAAAAAGCCCCTGCTCCTCACAAAGGAAGAGCCGGGGGCATAGGGGGAAAACGACCGGCCTTACGCGTAATGTTCTTCGCGCAGCCGCTTGATCTCTTCGCTTTCCAGGTATTCATCGTAGGTCATCAACTTGTCGATGACGCCTTTCGGTGTGATTTCGATAATGCGGTTGGCGATCGTCTGCACGAACTGGTGGTCGTGGGAGACGAACAAAATCGTGCCTTCGAAGTCGATCAGCCCGTTGTTCAGCGCCGTAATCGACTCCAGGTCCAGGTGGTTGGTCGGTTCGTCCAGAATCAGCACGTTGGCGCCGGAGAGCATCATTTTCGCAAGCATGCAGCGCACCTTTTCGCCGCCGGAGAGGACGTTTGCCTTTTTCAGCGATTCGTCGCCGGAGAAGAGCATCCGGCCGAGGTAGCTGCGGATAAATGTCTCGTCCTGTTCTTTGGAATACTGACGCAGCCAATCGACCAGGGTCAGGTCGGTATTGAAATACTCGGAGTTGTCCTTTGGGAAATACGCCCGGGACGTGGTGACTCCCCACTCAAACGTGCCGCTGTCCGGCTCGACTTCGCCCATCAAAATGCGGAACAGCGTGGTTTTGGCCAGCTCGTTGGGGCCGACAAAGGCCACTTTGTCCCCTTTGTTGATCGTCAGCGTCAGGTTTTCGAACAGCTTTTCGCCGTCGACCGTCTTGCTCAAGCCCTCAATCGCCAGCAGGTTCTTGCCCGCTTCCCGATCGGGCTTGAAATTGATAAACGGATAGCGGCGGTTGGACGGTTTGATGTCCTCCAGCGTGATCTTCTCCAGCAGCTTCTTGCGGGAGGTCGCCTGCCTCGACTTGGAGGCGTTGGCGCTGAACCGGGCGATGAACTCCTGCAGTTCCTTGATTTTCTCTTCCTTCTTTTTGTTCTGTTCCTTGGCCATCTTCAGCGCCAGTTGGCTGGATTCGTACCAGAAATCGTAGTTGCCCACGTACAGCTGGATTTTGCCAAAGTCGATGTCGGCGATGTGCGTGCACACCTTGTTCAGGAAGTGACGGTCGTGGGAGACGACGATGACCGTGTTTTCGTAGTCAGCCAGGAAGTTTTCCAGCCAGCGGATCGATTCGATGTCCAGGTGGTTGGTCGGCTCGTCAAGGAGCAGAATGTGCGGGTTGCCGAAAAGCGCCTGGGCGAGCAGCACGCGCACTTTTTCGTTACCGGTGAGATCTTTCATCTTTTTGTCGTGCAGCTCGGCCGGGATGCCCAGCCCGGTGAGCAGTTCAGCGGCGTCAGCTTCGGCCATCCAGCCGTTCAGCTCCTCAAACTCCGCTTCCAGTTGGGACGCGCGCATGCCGTCCTCCTCGCTGAAGTCCGGCTTCATGTAGAGCGCGTTTTTCTCTTCCATGATTTCATAGAGGCGCTTGTGCCCCATGATGACGGTTTTCAGCACCTCGTATTCGTCGAACTCGAAGTGGTTCTGTTTCAGCACGGCGATCCGTTCGCCGGGCGTCACCGAAACGTGTCCGCTGGTCGGCTCGATTTCTCCGGCGAGAATTTTTAAAAACGTGGACTTCCCGGCGCCGTTTGCGCCGATCAGGCCGTAGCAGTTGCCGGGTGTAAACTTGATAGAGACGTCTTCAAACAGGACGCGCTTGCCGTAACGCAGCGTCACGTTATGTGTGCTAATCATCGCAATACCTGCCTTTTTCCAATCGTTCAAACATTTATCTTAGCAGAACCTGTTCTGTTTTGCAAAAAGGCAAGTCGATCGGGCGTCGCGACTTCGCCGGCTGAAACAGCAGACGCAGCGGACAGCGGCACGTTCCCTTCCTACGCTGATAGAACAACGGCATCGCGGGCACACTACCGATACAGCTCATGCCAATCGCGGAAAGGGGTGGAAACAGATGTCCAAGCATAACGGAGTCAAAAACGAACAAGGCGACAAGGAAAATCCGTCGCAAACCCGGTCCTCTACTACGATCGGTAAAGAAGAAACGCGCTCCAAACAGCGCGGGGAATAACGGTCATAAAAAACCGGTCCGCACCGCAGACCGGTTTTTTCATGTTCTTCTCCTAACCGTTTGTCCGCAGAGCCAGCGCGGAGGCAGCCGACAGCGCCGCCTGGACAAACCGGTTCTCCGGCTCCACGTAGACATACACGTTGCGCAGCGTAATGTACAGGGTGTCGCCCGTCTGGACGTTCAGCTCGGCAAATTGCTGCAGGGTCACTTCCGCTTCCAACGTCTCCTGGGTATCCAGCCGCTTCAGCTCCAGCCTCATGAGCGACCCCAACGCGTAGATGTGCCGCACCTCGGCAGCCAGGCTCTGCGCGTGCTGCGGCGTCCGGCTGAGCTCCACATCGTGCGGACGGACGTAGCCGACGGCTGGAAGTTCCTCGGATTGATTGGACCATTCCGCCGTAAACTCCGCATTCCCCAGGGTCACTTTGCCGCCGCGGATACGCCCCTGAAACAGGTTGACCCTGCCGAGGAAGCCGTAGACGAACGGATTGGCCGGTTGGTGGTATACCTCCTGCGACGAGCCGGTTTGCTCCACCCGCCCTTCGTTCATCACCACCACACTGTCGGCCAGCTCCAGCGCCTCTTCCTGATCGTGTGTAACAAACACGATCGTCAGCTTCAGCTTTTCGTGCAGGCGGCGAAGCCAGCGGCGCAAATCCTGCCGTACTTTGGCGTCCAGCGCCCCAAACGGTTCGTCCAGCAGGAGATACTTCGGCTCGACAGCCAACGCCCTGGCCAGCGCGACCCGCTGCCGCTGTCCGCCGGAAAGCTGGGACGGATAGCGGTGGGCCAATCCCTCAAGCTGAACCAGGCGCAAGAGTTCATGGACCCGTTCGCGTATCTCTTCTTTTGACGGCCGGAACTTGCGCGGGCGGACGGTCAGGCCGAACGCGACGTTGTCAAAAATGGTCATGTGCCGAAACAGCGCGTAATGCTGGAAGACAAACCCGACGCGGCGCTCTCTCACGTCGCGATGCGTGTTGTCCTCCCCGTTGAAGTAAATTTGCCCTCGGTCCGGCGACTCCAGACCGGCAATCAACCTGAGCAGCGTCGTCTTGCCCGAGCCGGACGGCCCCAGCAGCGCGACCAGCTTGCCCTCGGGAATTTCCAGGCTGACGTCTTTGACGGCCGTAAACGACCCGTATGATTTGGTGATGTTGACCACTTTTATGCTCATCAGCTAGCCTCTCCCATCGCATGAAACTGAGGTGCCTCCGCCTGCTCTTGCCGCTCTGTCTTCCATTCGATGACGCTTTTTACCACCAGCGTCACCAGTGCCAGGGCGGCCAGCAGCGTGGCGACGGCAAACGCGGCGACAAAGTTGTACTCGTTGTACAGAATCTCCACATGCAAGGGCAGGGTGTTGGTCTGACCGCGAATGTGGCCGGAGACGACTGACACGGCGCCAAACTCTCCCATCGCCCGGGCGTTACAGAGAATCACACCGTATAGAAGCCCCCACTTGACGTTGGGCAGCGTGATGCGGAAAAACGTCTGCCAACCGTTTGCCCCCAGCGACAGCGCAGCCTCCTCCTCGTCCTTCCCCTGCGCCTCCATGACCGGGATCAGCTCACGGGCGACGAATGGAAAGGTGACGAACGTGGTCGCCAACACAATCCCCGGCACGGCGAAGATGATTTTCAGATTGTGCGCCTCCAACCAGGGGCCAAACAACCCCTGACTGCCGAACAGCAGTACGAAAATCAATCCGGAGATGACCGGCGAGACGGCAAATGGCAGGTCGATCAGCGTCAGCAGCACGTTTTTTCCACGAAAGGAAAACTTGGCGATCGCCCACGCCGCTGCCACCCCGAACACGACGTTGAGCGGGACGCTGATTGCCGCTGTCAGCAGGGTGAGCTTGACAGCGGCGAGCGTATCCGGATCGCGCACCGCTTCGAGAAACACGTCCACCCCCTGGCGGAAAGCCTGGGAAAAGACAGCGATCAAGGGAACGATCAGAAACAATCCCAAAAAGACAAGGGCAATGCCGATCAACAGCCAGCGCACGACAACAGGTTCCGTCTGTTTGGTCACAGGTTATCCCTCCGATCGGGCAGCGTTCAGTTTATTCGTCTTCCACTGCAGGTAATTGATCACCAGCAGCATCACAAATGAAGCGACCAACATGACAGAGGCGATGGCCGTTGCCCCCGTGTAGTCGAACTGCTCCAGCTTGGTCATGATCAACAGCGGCACGATCTCGGTCTTCAGTGGCATGTTTCCGGAAATAAACACGACTGAGCCGTATTCACCCAGTGCTCGCGCAAACGCCAGCGCGAATCCCGTAACCACCGCCGGAAGCAGATGAGGCAGTATCACGCGGGTAAACGTCTGCCACCGCGTCGCTCCCAGTGTCGCCGCGGCTTCTTCCACTTGTCTGTCCAAGTCTTGCAGGACCGGCTGGACGGTTCGGACCACGAACGGCAGTCCGATAAATGTCAGTGCCACCAAAATGCCCAGCGGTGTATAGGCGATTTTAATCCCCAAGACGGCAAACCACTGACCGATCCAGCCGGTTTCCGCATAAATGGTGGCCAGCGCGATCCCCGCCACGGCGGTGGGCAGGGCGAACGGCAGGTCGACGATCCCGTCAATCACCCGCTTCCCCGGAAACTGGTACCGTGCCAGCACCCAGGCCACGAGCACGCCAAACACCGCATTCAGGCACGCCGCGAAAAAGGAGGTCAGGAAACTGACCTGAAACGACGCGATCACCCGCCGATTCATCACCGTGTCGACAAACTGGTCCCACGTCATGCTGGAGGTCTTCAGGAACAGGACCGAGAGCGGGATCAACACCAGCAGGCTCAAGTAAATCACGGTATAGCCCATGGTCAGACCAAATCCGGGCAAGACCCCTCTGGTTCGCTTAGATTTGTTCATGGATGGCACTCCCTACAACAACAAAATCGAGATAATCAAGGTTGGTAAATCTGGTCAAACACGCCTCCGTCCGCAAAATGGGTCTTCTGGGCGTTCTCCCAGCCGCCGAACACTTCGTCGATGGTGAACAGCTCAATGTCGGGAAACTTGTCTTGATTTGCCTTTCTCACTTCTTCGGAACGGGGACGGTAGTAATGCTTGGCGGCCAACTCCTGCCCCTCTTTGCTGTAGAGGAACTGGAGATACGCTTCGGCAACCTCCCGCGTGTTGTGTTTGTCGACGTTTTTGTCCACCACCGCGACGGGCGGTTCCGCCAGGATGCTGACAGACGGATTGACGATTTCAAATTTGTCCTTGCCCAGCTCGTTGATCGCCAGGTAGGCTTCGTTTTCCCAGGCGAGCAGCACGTCGCCAATGCCCCGTTCCACAAAGGTGGTGGTGGCGCCGCGCGCGCCGGAGTCGAGCACCGGTACGTTTTTCAGCAGGGCGGTGACAAACTCCCTGGCTTTCGTTTCGTCGCCGTTGTGTTTTTTCAGCGCATATCCCCAGGCGGCAAGGTAATTCCAACGGGCGCCGCCCGATGTTTTGGGATTGGGGGTGATGACAGAGATGCCCGGCTTCACCAGATCGTCCCAATCCTTGATTTGTTTCGGGTTGCCCTTGCGCACCAGGAAGACGATCGTGGATGTGTACGGCGAGCTGTTGTCCGGCAGGCGTTTCTGCCATTCAGCGGGCAGCAGGCCGTATTGGGCGATGGCGTCGATGTCATAGGCCAGAGCCAGCGTCACGACATCCGCCTCCAGACCGTCGATGACGGAGCGGGACTGCTTCCCCGATCCCCCGTGAGACTGCTTGATAGTAACGATCTGTCCCGTTTTCTCGTTCCAATACTTTGCAAAGTGTTCATTGATATCCTGATACAATTCACGGGTCGGGTCGTAGGAGACGTTGAGAAGCTCGACACCCGTACCGGAACCAGTTTGCTCTCCACCCGACGCCCCGCCACAGCCGGCCAGACTGAACGCCAGGACGATTGGCAGCAGTGATTTGTAAAACGGTCGGCGAACATGTTTCGAATGGTCCATGCCTGTTACTCCCCCAGATAAAGTCATAGTAATTTAATCGGAATTATATGTATTGTATTTCCGCTTTTTTCTCCCTGTCAACCCTTTTTTCCCCCATAATCCAGTCGGGCACCAGTGACGTCAATTTACCCTATGCGTCCAGCATGGGCAGCGTTCGTCTCGGCACGCGAAAAAAATACGACACCCTCTGTATGGGTGCCGCAAAGATGCAGACAAGGTCCGCTGCGCTAGGTGATGGGGCCGCGAACAGCCGATGCAGTCTGTCCGTTTACGCTTGTCCTGCCGACAGTCTCGATTCAAATGCCGCGCGCCAACTGTCAGACAGTTCCTTTACCGCCAGTATCCGCTCGATGGCGGCGCGGTTGCCCTTGTCGTGATACCTGATCCGGTTGACAAAGGCGACGCTTACCTCTGCATGCTGCCGCTCAAGCAGGCGAAACGGCATGTCCGTCCCGATCAGGCCCGGCTGCAGCACGCGGAAGTAAAAGCCGCTGAATCCGGTCTGCTGCACGAGATCTACCAGATCGGTCCGTCCGTACCTGACGTTTAGTTTGAAACAGGGACGGCGCGGCTGGCTCACCTGCACCACCGCCTCCCCCAATTGAAAGATGTCCCCGATGCAGACCGCTTCTTCTGTCAGCCCGCGAACCGTGATGTTTTCCCCGAATGCAGCGGGGGTCAAGGGCTGTTTCAGCACGTTTTCCCAATGCGGATAATGATCGGCGCTGTAGACACAGAGGGCCTTGTCGGGGCCGCCGTGGTAGCGCAGGTCAGCCTGCCCGTCACCCTCCAACTGCGTCCAGTCCAGATAGACGGGACCATTTACCGGCTGTTTGAATATGCCGGTGCTCAGCTCCTTGCCCTGATAGGTGACAGACTGCGGCTTTCCTGCATTGACGGATACCACTTCCACAAAGACCACCTCCCTTCCATTTTCTGCTCATTGTACCACAGAGGCCATCCCTCTGAGTGTAAAATTCGAATCCAATAAAAACACCCTTGACCCTGTCATGACAGACAGGCGGTCAAGGGTGTTACTGCTTGGGAATCGGTCCGGAAGACTTACTGGACACCGCTGCTGCCAAACCCGCCAGCGCCGCGCTCCGTCTCATCAAGCTCGTCCACGACTTCAAACTGTGCCAATGGGACGAGGGCCAGCACGCCCTGGGCGATGCGGTCGCCTTTGCGGATCAGATAGGTGTGGCTGTCTACTTCCCGGTCAACTTTCACCGTTTTTTCACTGACGTCCAGGCAGGTATCGCCGATTTCGCCGGACGGCATGCGGGTGTTGTCCATCAGCACGCACACTTCCCCCCGGTATCCGGCGTCTACGGTACCAGGTGCATTGCTGATGCGCAGTTTTGTCTTGGCGCTGATGCCGGAACGAGGCCGCACCTGCAGTTCGTAACCATCCGGCAGGGCAAAGGCAAGCCCTGTGGGGATCTTTGCCGTCTGCCCAGGCGGTATCAAGACATCCTCCACTGCCACCAGGTCGAAGCCGGCGTCAAACGCCCGTGCATAGCGGGGAATGACGGCGTCTTGGTGCAGCAGTTTGATTTTCACCGGTGCAACCAGCCGTTGATTGATTGCGATTGTGCTCATAACATGTCTCTCCTTGTACATGGATACGTGATTTACCTACCATTACAGATCGCTGCATGCAAAGCCGCTCGATGTGGTACAAAAGATCGCTTTAGAAGTCGATCTGCATCACTCCCGCACCTTGGCGGCACACAGGTATGTAATCCGGTTCCGCTCGCGCACCATCCAGAGAAAAAACGGACTGGCGAGATGTCGTAAACCATTTTCATAGTGTACAGGATGCCGCTATCCCTCGCAAGCAAGCGGATCATATTTTCGGACACTTTTCCAGTGTGCTTGTCAGCAAAGCGTCAGAAGAATTACAATCAAATGGTGAGTTGAGAATAATCTGGAAGGAGTGGGGTCGTGATCCAGTTTTCCAACCGTCTGCTCACCTCCCTGTCCGCCGCTGACAGACAGATGTTGGTGGAGACGGCCAACCGCGCTTTTCCCCACTGCGACCAAACCGCCTACCTGGCGGAGCGCTTTCCCCTGTATGACGCAGTGCTGATGGCCCATGACGAAACCGGACTGGCCTCTTTTCAATTGATACAGCGGTTTCAGACAGACCACGGCCGGTTTGTCTACCTGGGCCCCTTGTTCTCCCTGCGGAAGGCCTATCTGCCGATGCTGCTTCATTTCTTCCGCAGCGCAATGGACACCTGGCCGGACGAGCCGCTTCACTTCATGGCCGAACTGCAGAATCCCGCCCTGCTGCTCGTCTGCAAAACCCTGTTTCAGCGGTCGTACCCGCTGCTTCACACCCGCGAAATTCCCCCGACCGTTCGGCAAACGGCACAGGCATTCGTCGAACGGATTGGGCATATCGACGGGTTTAGGCCGGACAACCTCACTTCGCGCAGCAGCCATACCCTGTACCGCCCGGCGGTTGGCTTCGATGCAGTAATGAGCTGGCTGCACGCCAGGGGCGTACGGATGGACCAAGGAGACAGCCAGATCCTGCTGCTCATCTGCCCCGCCGATGCTTCATCCCGCTCCCGGCTCATGCAGGAGTTGGAACGCGGCCGGCTGATGCTCGCGCACTGGGAGCGGTTTCGTCCGGTGATGCTACGAAAATTTAAGGAGGGCGCTGCCCGTGACTGACCTGTATTTTGCACAGATTCGCGAAGACAGCATGGTGGAACGAACGCTTGCGGACCGGTACCGTCCGAAAACGGTCGCCGTCATCGGGTCCGGGGGGTGTACGGCGTTTTCCCTGCTGCGCGACGATGTGCAGACGATTTACGCGATCGATTTCAACCCCGCTCAGGCCGCGCTGATTGAATTGAAAAAAGCGGCCATCGGGACCATGAGCCGCGAGGAATACCTGGCGTTCGCGGGAGAGACGGACGGAGCAAGAGAGTCGGACGGATCGGATCGGCAGGAAACGTACCGCCGCCTGGCGCCGCTGCTTCCCGATTACGCCCGCACTTTTTGGGACAGTCATCCGCACCTGCTGGCGCTCGGCGTGAACCAGTGCGGCGCGACGGAGCGTTTCTACCGGTTCATCAGCCAAAATATTCGCTTCAACCTCTACGGCGACGAGGTCTGGCAGGAACTGCTTTCCTGCCGCACCTTGGACGAGCAGGCCGCCTTTCGCGAGCGCTACCTGAACACAGACGCCTGGCACACAGCCGTGCGTCTTTTGCTGAGCAAAACCACCCACCTGCAGTTCTTCCCTGCCCACATGTTTGCCCAGGCCAGGGAACAGGACTTTGGCGCATTTTTTGAGGCGATGTTCAATAGAGAGCTGGAGCGACGGTTGATTGGCCACAACTATTTTTTCACCCAGCTCATGTTTGGAACGTACCTGCTCGACAGACCGGAAGGAGCTCCCCACTACCTGAGCGAGGAAGGCTATGCCTCGGCGAAGCGCAACCTTTACAAACTGCGGGTGCTGCCGCTCTCCCTGCAGCAGGCACTGCCACAAATGCAGGGCATCGACGCCTTTTTCCTCTCCAATGTTTTCGACTGGTCGGACGAAGCACAGCGTGCGGCGATTTGCGCCGCCGTGCTTGAAGCCAAAAGCAGGGAAGCGGTCCTGCTGTACCGCAACATGCTGTCCGCTCCTCCCCTTCCAGAGGCATTTTACGAGCAGCTGGCAGTGGACGAAGCGTGTTCCCGTGAGATGACCGACCTCGATCGGTCGATGATGTACCAGCGCATTACCGTGGGTGTGCTGAAATGAACTACTCGACATCCCCATTGACGAGGGAGCACAACGACGCACTGCTGGCCCTGGCCCATGCAACGGATACGGGCAGCGACCTGTTTGTCGTAGATCGCTCGCCTGATTTTTTCCGGCTGGGCGAAAGCTGGGGGGAATCGCGATACACGGGGCTGTGGCGCGGCAGCCGTCTGATCGGCTGCTTCGGGGTGACGAAGCAGGTCCGCTTTCTGAACGGCCAGGCAGAGCCCGTATTCTACCTGCACGATGTCAGGATTCATCCTGATTTTACCGGCACGCGCGCCTTTCAGCGGCTGGCGGGTCATGCTACGGAGAGTCTGGGCCAAGTGTGCCGCTGGGTGTTTGCCGTCGTCCTGGACAGCAACCGGCACCGCTCGCCGCTGACACGGGCAAACAGCTTGTTCCCGGAAGCGGTCCCCATCGGCCGCATCGTCCACCTTGGCGTGCCGCTGTTCTGGCCGATGGACGGAGACTGGCGTCGTGTAACTCCGATTGACGGCGAGGAAGCGTGGTCCTGTTACGAGCGCTGGTCAGCGGACACTGCGTTTGCGTACGCCGACCGCGACCGTTTTTTGCGCCGGGATGGCTGGTTTTTGGGCCTGCATGATGGCGGCAAACTGCGCGCCGTCTGCAAAGTCATCGACCAATCATCGGAGCGCCGACTGGTCGTCACCCGTATGCTCCCCCTTCCACTGCGCCTGATCCATGGTGCCTGTCGGTGGCGCGGGATCGCAGCCCTGCCTGGTCCCGGAGCGCCGTTTCTGCACGCCTACCTCGCCTATTACGCCAGCGCGGACGGAGAAGACAGGCGACGGACGTTTTTCGCCTATCTGGCCCGCTTTCACCGGCAGGCGTACCCTTATGTCTTTACCGGCGTCTCCCCGCAGCTGGCGGAGAGGTATCGACACCCGTTGTTTATCAAGCTGCGCTCCACCGCCTACGCTTACGGAGATGTCCCGTCCGGCCTGGCGCTGGGCGCCTATGAACTCACCTTGCTGTAGGAGGTATTCTATGACAAATGCATATACGGAAGTAAAGCAGCTGGCCGAGCAGCTCTTTGCCCGGCACCAGGTGGAGCGGCATCCGCTGTTTCTCGCGCTGCACGACCGATCGTTTTCCCCGGCGCAGGCCAAGGAAGCGGCCTTGCAAATCTATCACGTCGTGGAGCATTTCCCCCGTTTTTTGTCCGCCATCCTGACCAATCTGCCTGACTACCGGCTGCGCATGCCGCTGGTGGACAACCTGTATGAAGAGCACGGCCGGATGAATGAAGCACATGTGCACCTGGAGACGTACAAGCGCTTTTTGCGCGGCATCGGCGTGACAGACGCCGAACGGGACGTGAGCCGTCCGATCATTCCCGTACTGGCGTACAACCGCGCCATCACCGATCTTTGCCTGCATTACCCGTTCCCGGAAGGGCTGGCCGCCCTGGGTGTGATCGAAGAGATCGTGGCCCGCGTCTCTCCGCTCGTCGGCGCCTACGCAGCCTCTGCGTACGGCAATGCGGCTGATTTGGCCCATTTTACCGATCACGAAATCCTGGACGTGACGCATGCCAACGAAATCTACGAAGTGGTCGCCCAGGTGTATTCCGGCGACAACAAGCCGCTGGTGGAACGCGGCATGCAGTTGGGCATGTACTACCACACCCGGCTGTATACGGACATTTTGGACCATGTGCAGTCGTTTGCGGCTCACTTGTAACCGGCGGACATCAAATGGTCACATCCTTCCTGACATTTTTTTCGGCATTTATCAACGCAATGTGATATAATCACTGTTGCGTCAAAAATTCAATAAGAATAAAGGAAGGGTGAATTGTACCTTGCAAGTACAAAAGCCGTATCGTGTGCTGCTTTACTACAAGTACGTCCAGCTTGACGACTACGAGGAATACGCGGCGGAACACCTCAAGTTCTGTAAAGAGATTGGGCTGAAAGGACGTATCATCGTCGCACCGGAGGGCCTGAACGGCACGGTGTCCGGCACCATCGAACAGACCGACGCGTACATGGAATTCGTTCGCAAGGATCCGCGTTTTGCGGACATCTGGTTTAAAATAGATGAAGCAGACGGACATGCGTTCAAGAAAATGTTTGTTCGCCCGAAAAAAGAGTTGGTCACCTGGCGTCTGGAAGACGATTTCAGTCCGACCGAGCTGACGGGTAAGTACCTGACGCCGAAAGAATTCTATGAAATGATGCAGCAGGACGATGTGGTCATCATCGACGGCCGCAACGATTACGAGTACGAACTGGGTCACTTCCGCGGCGCCATTAAGCCGGACGTCCGCGCTTCCCGCGAGTTTCCGAAGTGGATCCGCGAGAATCTGAGCCAGTTCAAGGACAAGAAGGTGCTCACCTACTGCACCGGCGGCATCCGCTGCGAAAAGCTGACCGGTATCCTGCTGAAGGAAGGCTTCAAGGATGTGTACCAACTGCACGGCGGCATCGTCACCTACGGCAAAGACCCCGAGGTGAAAGGGCGCCTGTGGGACGGTAAATGCTACGTCTTTGACGAGCGCATTTCCGTGAAGATCAACCACACCGAGGAAGACGTTGTCATCGGCCGCTGCTACTACTGCGGCAAACCGGAAGACCGCTACGTCAACTGCGCCAACCCGTTCTGCAACAAGCAGCACTTCTGCTGCCCGGAATGCGAAGTGAAATACAAGCGTTCCTGCTCCGACGAATGCCGCGAACATCCGCGCAACCGCTACGTGGAAGAGGAAAACGCCAAGCTGCAAGCAGCCGGCTCTCAGGCGTAAACAGGCAAACAAGCTGATCTCGTGAATGAGATCAGCTTGTTTTTTTGCCTATGAGAGCATCTGGCTGCGCAGCCGTTCCTCCCCCATCCTGACAAGTAAAGGTTCGCTATTGTTTAAGGGGCAGCGTAACGGTAAAGGCCGCCCCTTCCCCCGGTTTGCTCGTCACGCTGATGGTACCGTGATGCATGTCGACTATTTTCTTCACGATGGACAGACCGAGCCCGCTGCCGCCGCTGGAGCGATTGCGCGATTTGTCCGCCTTAAAAAAGCGTTCGAACAAATGCGGCAGATCCTCCTCCGCGATGCCGATGCCGGTGTCGGCAACGCACACGATCACATGCTGCCCGTCCTGCTCCAAACGGACGGAGATGCTCCCGCCGTGCGGGGTAAATTTCACGCAGTTGTGCAGCAGATTGACCCACACCTGACTCATCAGTTCTTCATCGGCGACGACGTACACTTCCTCCAGGGACACGTCCATGTCGATCGCTTTGTCCGCCCACTGCGGTTCGCAGGCGAGGATCACTTGCCGCAATTGCCGGTCCAGGCGGTAGCGCTTCGGCTCAAACGGATGATGGTCCGACTCCAGTGACGTGAGCTTCAGCAGGTTGTCGCTCAGCTTCGACAAGCGTTGGCATTCCGTCTCAATGATGCTGAGATAATGCAGGCGCTCCTCCCGGCTGAGCCGCTCGTTTTGCAGCGCCCGGGCAAACCCGCTGATCGAGGTGAGCGGCGACTGGATCTCGTGGGAGACGTTGGAAATGAACTCCTGACGCATTTTCTCCATTTGACTCAGCTCGACGGCCATATGGTTGATGCTCTCGACAAGCTGTCCGAGCGGATGGTGTTCGTCCGCCTTGACCTGCAGGTTGACGTTGAAATCCCCCTTGGCGATTCGACGCAAGGCATCGTACAGTGACTGCCACAACATTCTTTGTTTGGAGCGGATCAAGATGCCGATGGAAGCCATCAAAATGCCCGCCAGCACATAGCCGAGCATCACGGTGATGAGCTGCCTGACGTAATCGGGCATCTGCCTGGTCAGCCCGCCGGCGTACTGCGACATCAGGAAATAGACGGCCGACCAGCAGGCAGTAAAAAATCCCACCACAAACACGATGCCCGCTGCGTGGCGCAGGATTCTTTTTCCTTTCATGAGCGAACCTCCAATCGGTAACCAAGCCCGCGGATGGTGCGGATCCGAAACGAGTGCCGCTCTTCCGGAAAACGCTCGCGCAGGCGCTTGATGTGCACGTCGACAGTCCGCTCATCCCCTTCGTAATCGTATCCCCAGATCTGCTCGATCAACTCCTCGCGGGAAAAGGTCTTTCCTGGGTAACTGGCCAGTTTGAATAACAGTTCAAACTCCTTCAAGGGCAGAGTCAGCTGCTTGTCCCCCACCTGCACTTCGTAGGTCTTGCGGTCAAGCAGCAGTTCGCCGATCTGCACCCGCTGCGACACGGCGATCCGGTATCGTCTCAGCAGCGCTTTTACCCTGGCGACCAGTTCCAGCGGTTCAAATGGCTTGACCAGGTAGTCGTCCGTGCCCAATTGGAAGCCTTTGATTTTCTGCGACGTTTCTCCTTTGGCGGTCAGCATGAGCATCGGGGTGTCGTAAAGTTCCCGCAGTTCACGGCACAGCTGCCACCCGTCCATGTTGGGCATCATGATGTCCAGTATCACCAGATCCGCCCGGGTTGTTTCCAGGAGCGCAAGCGCTTCCCTGCCATCGGCGGCCTCCAGGACGGAAAATCCTTCCTCCCGCAGAAAAACGCCGACCAGCTCCCGAATATGGGGATCGTCATCTACAACCAGTATGGTGGCCATGCTCCTCATCCCTTCCCCGCCTGGATTTGCGCCGCGGTCTGCTGATCGATCCGCAGCTGTTGGCTGGCAAATTCGCGATACATCGCATGAGTGGTGAACAGTTCCTCATGCGTTCCCCGGCCGGTGATCCTGCCTTTTTCCAGAAAGATGATGTGATCCGCGTCCATGACGGTGGACAGGCGGTGGGCAATCACCAGCGTCGTCCGCCCCTTCATCAGATTTTGCAGCGCTTTTTGCACCTCGATCTCCGATTTGCTGTCCAGGCTGGATGTAGCTTCATCCAGCATGAGGATGCGCGGATTGCGCAGCAGCGCCCGGGCGATGGCGATGCGCTGACGCTGGCCGCCGGACAATTTGACACCTCTTTCTCCCACCTGGGTGTCGTACTGGTCCGGCATCTCCTCGATAAAGTGATCAGCGTAAGCCATGCGTGCGGCGCGACGTAGTTCTTCCTCGCTGACCTCATATTCCATACCGTAACAGATGTTCTCCCGGATGGTTCCGGCAATGATCGGGCTCTCCTGGGAGACGTATCCGATCTGGCTCCGCCACGAATGGAGAGAAAACGCGTCGATCGGGTCCTGGCCCAGCCTCATCGTCCCCCCCGTCGGCCGGTAGTAACGTTCTATCAGCGAGAACAGCGTCGTTTTCCCGCTGCCGCTGGGCCCCACGATCGCCGTGACGCGCCCCGGCTCAATCGTGAAGCTGACGTCGTCCAGTACCGGTTCGCCCGCCTTGTAGGCAAAGCTCACATGCTCCAGGGTGATAGGCTGATGCGGGTCGGTGACCTCACGTCCGGCCGTCAGGTCTTCTTCTGCCGCTTCCAGCGTGGTAATGATTCGCTCGGTTGCTCCCCTCGTCTTTTGCAGATTGGTTACAAACATGGACAATTGGCTCATCGGGATGACGATTTGAAAGAGATACAGGATAAACGCGACCAGATCGCCTGCCGTGAGCGCTCCGGACGACACCCGCATGCCGCCGTACCCGAGAATGAGCACCAGCAGCGTCATCATGACGAGGGAAATAAACGGGGAGATCAGTGCGTGCACCGTCCCCTCTTTGATGCCGAGGGAAAGCAGATTGGTAATGCCCCGTTTGCCGTTTTGGTACTCGATCGCTTCCGCGTTTGATGCCTTCACCAGTCGAATCTCCGACAACACCTGGTTCAAGGTCGCGGAAAATGCTGCGGTCTCATCCTGCATCCCGCGGGAAATTTTGTGCATCGTCCTTCCCAGCGGCTTCAGGACCAGAATCGTCAGCGGAACGGCAGTCAGCATCAGCAGTGTCATTTTCCAGTCCAGAAAAAGCAGGATCGTTACCGAGCCGACGATGGAGATCGCACCGGTAAAAAAGTTGGTCAAGTGGTCCGTGATCAGTCCCTTGATGACCGCTGTGTCATTCGTCATCCTGCTGATCGTCTCGCCGGTCTGGTGGTCGTCGTAATAGGAAACCGGCAGAACGAGCAGCTTTTTCCACAAGCGGTCCCGCAGACCGGCCACCACGCCCTGACCGATCCGGTTGAGCAGGTAAATCGACAGTCCGCCGGCGAGCGATTGGGCGAGAAAGGCAACCGTCAGCACGGCCACCTGCCCCTTGTCCAGCGACGCCAGCGAAAAGCTGTTGACGAGGTCTTTCGTGAACAGCGGAACGAACAGGCCCACGACGGTGGAAGCTACACTCAGGAACAGCGCGATGGCCAGCGGCAGTGCAGGAGGTTTCGTCTGTCTGATCAGATTGAGAAATGGGCGCCAGCCACCCGATTGTTGCTTCGACATGTTCTCCATCTCCTTTTGTAAAAACGTTTGCCGTGATCCTTACAACGCTTGGGGGACCGCCTGCACGGCCGGGTCCCTCACCAGACCGCCTCGCGGTTTCCTGTCTGTCATACGTGTTCACTCCTTTTCCACTCTTATGGCCGTGAACAGGATACAACACGTATATGAACGGAATGTGAACGACGCGGGCTCAACGCACAAGACTGCATGACCGGATGGCAGGTGTCGCCGCCACAGTCAGCTCTCCGCCAATCAGGCCGAAAACTCCGGTGTTCGTCTAAAAGTACGAACAAACCGGAGTTTTCTTACGCCAGTTTTATCGTTTTTTTCAATGTTCTTCGCCCGGACGATTGCGCTGATTCCAGCACGTTTCTCGCTTCGCGCATCCGCTCGAGCGCGAGCAGCCGGTCTAACGGAATGGGGCGGCGCATGTCCTGGGAACGTCGGGCGCATTCGCCCCCGTTTACAGCGTGGTCTGGGACGTCTCCGCTTTGTTCAGCTGTTCTTTGAACACGTCACCCAGCACCCCGATATCCACTTCCCATTTGTTCTCTTTGTAATACACCGTCGCCTTGGAGTCGCCTTTTTTCCCAATGATCCGGATGCTGGAAGTCTTCACTTCGTAGCTGCCGTCGTCATGAAACGTAATATCCGCGTCCTTCAATTCCGCCTCCAGAATCGGGACGACTGTCTTCTGCACCGCATCCTGCGTGGTCTGCACGGCTGTGCGTCCCATATCGATTACCTGCTCCGGGCTGAAATGAAAGACCAGCACGAGAATGACGCCGATCACTGCCATCACGGCGAACAGCCGAAACAGGCTCCGCATGATCCATTGAAAGGCGGCGACCACCACAATCAAACATATGACGATGGGCCAATAATCTTTGACGAGGTTGAGCAGCGAATCCACATCCATCACTCCTTTTATACCCATTCTGACCCAAACGGGGCCGTACCTAACCATGCCTCAGGTTCCAGTTGCATACTGCCAGAAGCTATTCCTATTATGAATGGTTGTAAATGGTCCGGTCAAATGGCACGGCACGTTCCGTTATGGACGATCGTGTGAAAACTGCTCCTTCCCGGCTGCTGTTTGTGCACAACCCGCCCATCCATGGTATCATGGTGTACTGTACGAACAGCATGATGGACAAGGAGAGTAACATGAACAGATTTCGTGCGTTTTTCAAGAACAAGTTTGTATTGGTTTGCATCGCGCTCGTTGCCTTCATGTATGTAAACAATACATCGCTGCTGGCCGAGAAGCGGACAGGCTCCCCCCTGCTGTTGGCTCATCGGGGATTGGCGCAGACGTTCAGCATGGAAGGCATCACCAATGACACCTGTACAGCCGCGCGCATCTTCAAGCCGGAGCATCCTTACCTGGAGAACACGATTCCGTCCATGGAAGCTGCCGTCAAGGCGGGAGCCGATATCATCGAGTTTGATATCCATCCGACAACGGACGGACAATTCGCCGTCTTCCACGATTGGACGCTGGATTGCAGAACCAATGGAAAAGGAGTTACCCGAGAACACACCCTGGATGAATTGAAAAAGCTGGACATCGGCTACGGCTATACGTATGACAACGGGAAAACGTATCCGTTTCGCGGTAAAGGCGTGGGCATGATGCCTTCACTCGATGAAGTGCTCGCTCATTTTCCCGAGCAGTCCTTTTTGATTCACGTGAAAAGCAACGACCCGGAAGAAGGCAAACAACTGGCCCGGTACTTGTCCGCACTGCCGGAAACGCGCCTGAAAAAGCTAGCGGTATATGGTGGAGATCAGCCGATCGAAGCGCTGCGCGAAGAGCTTCCACAGGTGCGCGTCATGTCCGTCGCGACGATGAAGAGCTGTTTACTCCCGTATATCGCCGTGGGATGGACCGGGTATGTCCCGGAGGCGTGCGCCAATACGCAGCTGCACATTCCGGAAAAGATCGCCCCCTGGCTGTGGGGCTGGCCTGACAAGTTTCTCAATCGGATGGATGCCCGCAACACCCGAACCATTTTGGTAGCGGGCGGGGGAGATTTCTCCGAAGGTTTTGATACGGTGGAAGACCTGACACGTTTGCCTGCCAACTACACCGGCGGCATATGGACCAACCGCATCGATAAAATCGCACCTGTGTTCAAGACGCAATAGCAACCCTGCCGGAGATTGTTTGCATGAATAAGGGGCTGTCCCGAACCTGTTCGGGAAGCCCCTTTTTTCTTCGTACAAGATGTGACTGTTTGTAAAGCCCCGCTGTCACAGCGCCGCTTGTGACGACTGCCGCTCGTCTCCGGGGTGCTGCCGGATGAGGTACAGGGCGTATTGAATCGGTTTGCGGATCGCTTCTCGGTACACCTGAGGCATACCCAGTTCGCGGAAGATTTCACGCCCTGGCTTGGGATTTACCTCGATCAGCCAGGCACGGCCGTCAACGTCGATGCCGATGTCCAATCCCAGTTCGATCATCCGGCCGAAGTGCTGTTCTATCGTCTCTGCCGTCTGGTAGGCCAACTGCTCGCAATCCGTGATGATCTCCTGCGCCCGCTGTTCGCCAAACCGTGAGCGCAATAACGTCTCGACGGGTACGGCTTTGCCGCCGCCGTGCAAGTTGGCTGTGGCGCTCTTCTCCCCGCCGACGCGCATGCCCGCGCCGGTGATGCTCCAGCGGCCGTTGCCGTCTTTTTGGATCAGCAGGCGCATGTCCACTGACCGTTTCGGCACCAGATCGAGACGAAGCCCTTGCTGAATAATCATCTTCTCGGTTTTCCACCGGTCGATCCAGCGCAGCAGGGCCGGAATGCGTCTGATCAGTGCAGACACTTTCGCCCGATCCTTGTTGCGCGCCAGAAGGCGGTACCCTTCCGCCGTCTTCTCCAGCCGGACAATTCCCCTGCCGCCGGTGCCGTTCAGCGGCTTCAGGTAGAGCAGCCGATGACGCGCCAGCATGCTGCGCAGATGCTTGTGGTTGTACAGCATCGCCTCGGGCAGCCAGCGGTGCATCCGCTCATCCCGCCGCAGGACCTCGTGCACTTTCCACTTGTTGGCCAGCCGGCTGTTGGCGTACCGAAAGCCATTTGTCCGGCGAAACGTGACGTACTGCCGAAACGCCGCCGTCGGCTTGTAGCGGTAGCGGTCGATCACCACGTCGGGACGGGGAAACACGCGGGCCTTCCAGCTTCGCCCATCCGGGACAAAACCGCGCACCTGCCTGCCGGACGGCGACACGTCCTGCGGCGCAAACAAAAAAACCGTACCGCCCAGCGCCCGGCCTGCCCGGATCAGCCGGCGAAAGTAGGCCGGCTCGGCAAATCGTTTTCCCTCCCGCCAGGTCAGGATGCCGATCACGGGTCGTCTCATCACACCACCCTCTTTCGATCCCTTCCCTGGCAGTGTATTCACCTAGCGGCGCATTGGCGCTTGACGCAAGGTCTGTTCCAAACGGAGCAAATCGTCCGGCAGCGGCGATCGCACCTCCATCGGCCGTTCGCCAAACGGGTGGGAAAAGCGCAGGACGGCGGCGTGCAGGGCCTGGCGGCTGATCATGCCGCCCTTTCCGCCGTACAGGGTATCACCAAGCAGGGGATGGCCCAAATGGCTGAGGTGGACGCGAATCTGATGGGTGCGGCCCGTCTCCAGCCGGCACTCCAGCTTGGACGCTTGCGCATACCGCTCCACCACGCGGTAGTGCGTAACCGCCGGATCGCCATTGGATGACACCCGGCGCCGATTGGGATGATGGCGGTCCTTGCCGATCGGTTGGCTGATGGTGCCGCTGTCCTGCTTGACCATTCCGTGCACGAACGCGATGTAGGTGCGCGAAATATTCCGCTCTCGCAACCGTTCGTCCAGGAGGGCCGATGCCAGGGCGTGTTTTGCGTAGAGAACGACCCCGGAGGTGTCCTGGTCCAGCCGGTGGACGTGACGCACCTTGGCTGCCACGCCCGTCCGCGCGAAATGGCCGGCGATCAGATGATCGAGCGTCCTGGTGTGACGCGGCTCCGTGGGATGGAGCAGCAGCCCGGGGGGTTTGTTTGCGACCAGCAAATGGTCGTCTTCGTACAAGATGTCTGCCGGTTCATCAACCGGTGCGAGCCCCAGCGGTTCTGGTCGGCAGAGGCGGAGCCGAATCTCCTGTCCGGCTTTCGCCTCCGCAAGCTGGGCAGCCGGGGTGCCGTCCAGCAAGACCTCCTTGTGCTGAAAGAGCAGATGCACCTGCTTGCGCGGCAGTCTCCACTGCTCCCGGAGCAGCGCCCCAACGGACGCGACGTCCTCCACGAGATGGCCGACCAGCCACTCCCCGTCTTTTTTCATGTATATCATGCCGTCGCAACTCCTGGTTGGTATTCCATCCGATTAGGCCTGCTTCAAGCCCTCGTACACTTCTACTGCGCGGTTCAGGAAGTGTTCGATTTCCTCCCGGCTTTTGCCCAGCTTGCTGACAAAGCGGACCAATTCCTTGCCGTTGGCAAAGGCGATAAAGCTGGGGATGCCGAAGACATCCAGCTTTTGCGACAGTTCCGGCAGGGTGTCGCGGTTGACAGCGACCATGTCCAGCTTGTCCTTGTAGGCTTCCTCAACTTCCGGCATGAACGGATCGATCCGGTGGCAGTCCGGGCACCAGTCCGTGTAAAACTTGACGACTACAGGTTTTTCCGAGGCGATGGCTTGTTCAAATTCTGCTTCGGTCTTGATTTCCTTCATTTCCAATCATCCTTTCTCGGATTTCGTGTGGATTTAGTGTATCACAGCCGCAGATGTTTGTCCCCGAAGGGTTGCACTTGGCTACATCGCGCTCCCCTGCTCCACCAGGGAACGGACAAACAACTCTGCCGGACGGGAGAGCGGCCGGTCTTTGCGGTAAGCGACGACCAGCGTGCGATACGGCCGTCCGGTCAGGCTCACGTAGACGGGCGGTGCCGTCGTGCCCGGTGCCAGGGAAATCATCTTGGGGGCAAACGAAAAGCCCATCCCCGCCGCCACCAGCGACTGCACCGTCTGGATGTTGCTGCTCTCAAAGACGATTCGCGGACGGAATCCGGCCTGTTCGCACAGGCGCAGCGAGATCGTGCGGAAGCCCTGCCCTTCTTTTAGCAGGATAAACGGCTGTCCGGCCAATTCGGCCAGATCTATTTCCTGCCGCTCCGCCAGCGGGTGCTGCGGCGGAACCGCCAGGTAAATCTCCTCGTGAATGGCGGGGATTACCTCCAGCGAGGGATCGGCGATCGGCATCGTCAACAGGCTGACGTCGATTTTTCCCCGGACCAGAAGCTGCTCCAGGTTGCTGGACGTCTCTTCTATTAGTTGCAGTTCGACGCCCGGAAACTGCCTGGTAAAGGCGGGGATGACCCGGGGCAGGACGTACGCGCCCGTAATCGGCAGACTGCCCACCAGAAGTTTACCGCTCTCGCCGACCGCGTAAGCGCGCATCTCCCGCTCCAGGGCTTCCGCCATATCAATCAGCGACTGGGCCACCTGAACGAAGCGCTGCCCCGCGTCCGTCAGCTCCACGTGCTGCGGCAGTCGATGAAACAGGGTTACCCCGAGCAGTTTTTCCAATTTGGCAATCTGCTGACTGAGCGACGGCTGGGCCAGATGGAGCCGGCCCGCCGCCCGGGAAAAGCTGCGCTCTTCCGCCACTGCCAGCACATAACGAATCTGTCGTAATTCCATGAAGACCTCCCGATAGGCAAAAGCTATCCATCTCATAATAATTATATCTTTGAACTATTCCTAATGCCATGATACAACCGTGATAAGAGTTTTGCACGAAGGAGGACGACACATGAAACCCCGCACGATGTTTGAAAAGATCTGGGATGCCCACGTGATTCACGAAGAGCCTGGCAAACCCAGCCTGCTGTACATCGACCTGCACCTGGTCCACGAGGTCACCTCGCCCCAGGCGTTTGAAGGACTCCGCCTGGCCGGGCGCCGCGTTCGCCGTCCCGACCTGACGTTTGCGACGATGGACCACAACGTGCCGACGGCTGATCGATTCAATGTCAAAGACCCGATTTCCCGTCAACAAATGGAGACACTGACGAAAAACTGTGAGGAATTCGGCATTACGCTGGCCGACCTGAACAGCCCCGATCAAGGGATTGTGCACGTAATCGGACCGGAGCTGGGATTGACTCTCCCCGGCAAAACGATCGTCTGCGGTGACAGCCACACCTCCACGCACGGCGCATTTGGCGCTCTAGCCTTCGGGATCGGCACGAGCGAAGTGGAGCACGTGCTGGCTACCCAATGCCTCCAGCAAGCCAAACCGAAGACGCTGGAAGTGCACGTGAAAGGCGAGCTGGGCTTCGGCGTCACCGCCAAAGACTTAATTTTGGCGATCATTGCAAAATTCGGGACAGACTTTGCCACCGGTTACGTAATTGAGTACACCGGTGAGGCTATCCGCAAACTGACGATGGAAGAACGCATGACTGTCTGCAACATGTCGATCGAGGCGGGAGCGCGGGCCGGCCTGATCGCACCGGACGAGACCACGTTCGCCTACCTCAAGGGCAGACGCTACGCGCCGCAAGGGGAAGATTTCCTGCGTGCCGTCGAGCGCTGGAAACAGCTCCGCACCGACCCGGGCGCCACGTACGATCACCGCGTGGAAATTGACGCCAGCGAAATTGCGCCGCAAGTCACCTGGGGAACCAGCCCGGGCATGGGCACCGACATTACCGGCACCGTTCCTGATCCCGATTCGTTCCCGACGGAAGCGCAGCGCAAAGCGGCCAAGGACGCCCTCGCCTACATGGGTCTCACACCGGGCACCCCGATGACCGCGATCAAGATTGACCGCGTCTTTATCGGCTCCTGTACCAACGGCCGGATTGAAGACCTGCGCCGTGCTGCCGAAGTGGCAAAGGGACGCCGCGTCGCCCCGCACGTGCACGCAATGGTGGTTCCCGGTTCGCAAGCTGTAAAGCAGCAGGCGGAACGTGAAGGCCTGCACCTGATCTTCCAGGAGGCCGGCTTCGAATGGCGCGACTCCGGCTGCTCCATGTGTCTGGCGATGAACCCGGACGTGCTTCAGGAAGGCGAACGCTGCGCCTCCACTTCCAATCGCAACTTTGAAGGACGCCAGGGACGCGGCGGACGCACCCATCTGGTCAGCCCGGATATGGCGGCAGCCGCAGCCATCGCCGGCCACTTCGTGGACGTGCGCGAATGGAAACGTGAAGGCGTGAACAAGGAGGTCCTGCAATAATGAAACCGTTTGTCGTACACACCGGGATTGCAGCGCCGTTGGACCGCGTCAACGTGGACACCGACGCCATCATTCCCAAGCAGTTTCTCAAACGCATCGAGCGCACCGGATTCGGCCAGTTTCTCTTTTACGAATGGCGTTTCAACGCTGACGGCAGCCCGATCGAATCGTTCGTGCTGAACCAGCCCAAATACGCCGGTGCCACCGTCCTCTTGGCCCGCAACAACTTCGGCTGCGGCTCTTCCCGCGAGCACGCTCCTTGGGCGCTGCTGGACTACGGCTTCCGCGCCATCATCGCGCCGTCGTTTGCCGACATTTTTTACAACAACTGCTTTAAAAACGGCATCCTGCCGATCAAGCTGAGCGAAGACCAGGTGCAGGAGTTGTTCAGCCGTGCCACAACCCGCGACAACTACCAGCTGACGATCGATCTTAAGGAGCAGTTGATTACGGACGGCGCCGGCCTCTCCTATTCGTTCGAGGTGGACGAGTATCGCCGGTACTGCCTGCTCAACGGGTTGGACGACATCGGCATCACCCTGCAATACGAAGATAAAATCGCCGCCTACGAGGCGAAGCGGGAAACGTTTGCGTAAATCCACGCAAACCGGCGAAGGCATGGAGCACTCCGTGCCTTCGCTTTTTCATGTGACCATACCTCCAGCTTTTCCCACCCATCATAGTGCACAGCGGCCGGAAAGTAAAGATGGCCCTTATCGAGCTGTTCCCAAGAGCTGCCCAACGCTGACAACGTCCGCTTCAAACTCGTATCGACAAACCAACGCCGGGGCATGCCCCGGCGTTAATCACTGTTCGCTTTCCACGCTGCTCGTGATCCATTGTCACACTGCATGTTGTTTTTCAACTCTTCGCAGTCCATCTGTCACGCGGTTTCGATGCTGTCCGCAGCCTCCAGGCCGAACGCGCGAATCGCCTGCTCCCGCAGCTTGAACTTCTGGATTTTGCCGGAGGCAGTCATCGGGTATTCGCTGACGAACTGGATGTAGTGCGGAATTTTATACCGGGCAATCTTGCCCTCGCAGTATGTTCGCACCTCTTCCTCTGTCAGCGTCTCCCCTGGTTTCACCTTGATGCAGGCCAGCACTTGTTCGCCGTATTTCGGGTCCGGCACTCCGACTACCTGGACATCCAGCACTTTGGGATGGGTGTAGAGGAATTCCTCGATTTCACGCGGGTAGATGTTTTCTCCGCCGCGAATAATCATGTCTTTCAGCCGGCCGGTGATGCGGAAGTAGCCATCTTCGTCCATCGTCGCCAAATCCCCGGTGTGCAGCCAGCCTTCTTCATCGATGACTTTGGCTGTCTGCTCCGGCATATTGTAGTACCCCTTCATCACAAGATAGCCGCGCGTGCACAGTTCTCCCTGCACACCGGGAGGCACCGTCTCTCCGGTGACGGGATCGATCACCTTCACCTCCACGTCGTCATGGGGCTTGCCCACGGTGGAGACCCGCCGCTCAATGGAGTCATCCGGCCGCGTCTGGGTGATGACCGGTGAGGATTCCGTCTGTCCGTACGCAATCGTGATCTCGCGGATGCCCATTTTCTCCACGACGCTTTTCATCACCTCAATCGGACACGGTGAGCCGGCCATGATCCCGGTGCGCAGTGAACGAAGATCCCGCTCTGCAAACGACGGGTGGTTCAATTCGGCGATAAACATCGTCGGCACGCCGTACAAGGCGGTACAGCGCTCCTCCTCCACGACGGACAAGACCATCCCCGGATCAAAGGTAATCACCGGAACCATCGTGGCTCCGGTCGCCACGCAGGCAAGCGTGCCCATCACACAGCCGAAGCAGTGGAAGAATGGCACCGGAATGCACACCCGGTCCTCCATCCCCAGCCGCTGGCACTCAGCCACCTTGATGGCATTGTTGACGATGTTGTTGTGGGACAGCATGACCCCTTTTGGAAACCCGGTCGTTCCCGATGTGTACTGCATGTTGATGACGTCGTCCGGGTGCAGTTCCCGCTGACGAGCCGCCCGCTCTTCGTCAGGCACGGCTGCGCCGCGTTCCAGCAGATCGCGCCACAAAAACATGCCGGGCTGCCGCTCCTCCCCGATGTAGATGACGTTTTTCAGATGCGGCAGGCGTGCCGACCGCAATTGCCCCGGTTCGCACTCGTCCAGTTCGGGGCAGATTTCCCGGATCATCTCCAGGTAGCTGACGCCCCGGAACGAGTCGATCAACAGCAGCGTGGTGGATTCCGACTGGCGCAGCAGGTATTCCAGCTCGTGAACGCGATAACTGGTGTTGACGGTGACCAACACGCCTCCGATCTTTGCCGTGGCAAACTGGCTGATCACCCACTCCGGCACGTTGGTGGCCCAGATGGCGATGTGTTCCCCCTTTTGGATACCCAGCGAGAGAAACCCCCGGGCGACCTGGTCGCACACGTCCCGGAACTGTGAAAAGGTGTAGCGCAGGCTCCGCTCCTTATAGACCACGGCCTCTTTGTCAGGAATGCGGCTTGCCGTTTCGTCCAGCAGGTCACCGATCGTAATGGAACGCAACATGGAAAACACCCCTTTTCGTTTTATATGTCTGACTATTCTGTCTCTTGTAATCAATTCGATTTTTCGGCGGAATATTCCTTCCTGTCATACGCCTTTTCTCAACCGTTCTCCTGAGGGAAAGCCGATCCCATGACATCCAGAAAGAAAAAGCGTCCCTTTGTCGGAACGCTTTTTCCTCACTGCACCACGATTCGCTTCACCGCTTCCACCTTGTACGGCAGGTGATTGCTGTAATTCAGCTCAACCCGCAGCTCGTGCTCCCCTTTTGGCAGCTTTTTCAGCAAAAACTCCGGCTGGTAGATCATCCCCTTTGGTTCGCCGTTCAGGTACAGGTGTGCGTGCCCTTGACCGAACACAGCCTGGCTGGCATCACCCGAATCCTCGACAAATTGAAAGTTCTGGGTGAGCAGTTTGACTTCAGCTGTGTCTCCCTCCACCTTGACGTCCAGGTTGAGGGACGGCTTCGCGGCACCGGCCGGCGGATCAGCGGTCAGTGCGGATGCGGGGACGCTCTGATCTCCCGGGCTGTAGGGGTCGGATGCGTGCAGCGGGTCTTTGACCAGCAGGATGATGCCCGCCACCAGCACAATCAGAAAGACGATGCCGCCCAGGATCAGATTGCGCAGACTGATGATAAAGACCTTCATCGCTTACTCTCCCTTTCGCGTATGCTTGTCACCTATTGGTACATGCATACGCGAAGAGAGAAAAAATAGAAGCAAAACTTTTATCGGTAGTTGATAAATTGCACCTCAATCGGCAGGTCGGCCTTGCGGATGGCGGCGATCACCGCCTGCAGATCGTCCTTGCTTTTGCCAGACACCCGAATCTGATCGTCCTGGATCTGCGATTTCACTTTCAAGCCGGTCTCCTTGATGATGCCGGTGATTTTTTTCGCATTGTCCTTGTCGATGCCCTGCACGAGCTTCACCCGCTGGCGGACGGTCCCGCCTGCGGCAGGCTCCACTTTGCCGTAGTCCAGATTTTTGACCGGCACATTCCGTTTGACCAGTTTGCCGATGAGGATGTCTTTGACCTGGCCCAGCTTAAATTCATCGTCGGAGACCAGCACGATCTCCTCTTTCTCCAACGTGATGCTGCTCTTGCTGCCTTTGAAGTCAAAGCGGTTTTCAATTTCCTTGACAGCCGTGTGGATGGCGTTGGTCACCTCAGCCAGATCCACTTTGGATACGATGTCAAACGAACTTTCCTTGCTCATGCCTGCTCCCCTTCACCTGCATTTTCCATCCATTATAGCACAGCGATGGTCAGATTGCCTTGACCAGGCCGCCGTCGACAAGTAACGCCTGTCCTGTCACGTAGCTGTTGGCAGGGGAGGCCAGGAAGGTGACGACACGGGCGAACTCATCCGGTTGGCCGTAACGTCCCAGCGGAATCGCAGCCTCCGCCAGTCGTTTCACCTCGCCAACGTCTACCTGGAGCTGCTCCGCCCGCAACTTGTCCAGCGAAGCGACTCGATCCGTCGCAATGCGTCCGGGGCCGACCGTGTTGATGAGAATCCCGTCCGGGCCGAGCTCCACGGCCAGGCTTTTCGCCAGCCCGACAATCCCGGTGCGGAAGGTGTTGGACAGAATCAGGTTTTCCAGCGGCTGTTTGAACGACGAGGAAGCAAAATTGACGATGCGGCCGAACTGCTGCTTGCGCATGTGCGGCAGCACCGCGCGAATCGCCCGCACGAAGCTAAGCAGGTTCAATTCAAAAGCGGCGATCCACTGCTCGTCGGTCAGCTGATCAAAGGTGCCCGCTGCCGGACCGCCTGCGTTGTTGATCAAAATGTCCACACGGCCGAAGCGGGCGGCCGTCTCATCCACCAGCTTCTGGATGTCTTCGGCTTTGGTCACATCCACCAGCATCGCCAGCGGTTCTTTCCCTGTCTTGTCGATGATTTCCGCCCGAGTGGCGGCCAAAGCAGCTTCGTCACGGCCGCAGATGGCGACGTTCGCCCCCTCCGCCGCGAGCGACAGCGCCGTCGCTTTTCCCAGTCCTTTTGTCGAAGCCAGCACGATGGCCACTCTTCCCTGCAATTGCAGATCCATGTCAATTCTCCTTTCAGCTTTCGCAATGTTCTGGGATTTCATGTATGCCTTCATTCTACAGAAAAATCTGACCAATGCAAGCAAAAGGGAAGAGGCCGGACACTTTCCGGCCTCCTGGGTTGGCTAGGTGCAGGCGGCAGCCGTGGGCATGTGGATGCCAGCAGCAAGGGTCCCGGCTGGAACCCTTGCATTGCTTGCTGCCAACCGGTGCTGCTTACAGTTCGGTGGCAGGCATCTTGTTTTTCGCCTGCTGTTTGGCGAGCCGTTTGGCGTGACGGGCTGCTTTGCGGGCCAGTCGACGTTCCTTGACGCTTTCAAACAGGGAGTACAGGACCGGCACCAGGACCAGAGTGACCAATGTGTGGAAGATCAGGCCGGAAATGACGGCGGTTGCCAGCGGCGCTTCCAGATCAGACCCTTCGGCGAAAGCCAACGCCATCGGCAGCATGCCGAGAATCGCGGTCAGTTTGGTCATGATCACGGGCCGCACGCGGTCTTTCGTCCCCTGGAGAATTGCCTCCGTCAGCTCCATGCCGCGCCTGCGCAGCAGGTTGATGCGGTCGATCAGGAGAATGGCGTTGGAGACGGCGATCCCCACCAGCATGATGATGCCGATCATCGCCATTTCGCCGAGAATCCGCTGCGTCAGCACAAACCCGAGGATGACGCCGACCAGCGCCATCGGAATCGTCAGCATGATCAACAGCGGCTGGGACAGACGCCCAAACTGCGTCACCATGATGACGTAAATCAAGGCGATGACGCCCAGAAAGACGAAGAATCCCTGCGTCATGTTGGCGCTCTGCTCTTTCAATTTGCCGGCGATCTCCACCTTGTACCCGGCCGGGACAGCAAGCGCAGGCAGTTTATTCGCCACCTGGCGACCCACCGTTCCCAAATCGCTGCCCAGCAGTTCGGCGGACACGGTAACCATCCGCTCTCCCTTTTCACGGGCGATGGTGACCGGCGACTTGCTGTGCCGCCACTCCACCAGTTCGGAGAGCGGCACCTGCTCACCTGTATTGGAACTGATCATGATTTGCCGCAATTGCTCCGGATGCTTCAGCCAATTGTCCGGCATTTTGGCGACCACATTTACCTCAATCCCGTCGCTCGTGATCGTCGTGACCGTCTGTTCCCCGATCATCATGCTGATCTGCTGCATCAGGGAGCGGGCATCCACCTGCATCCGGGCGAGCGCTTCCTGCTTGGGAATCAAGGTGATTTTCTCCTTGCCCTCCTTGAAATTGTTGCGGATGTTGGTCACGCCCGGGATCGTTGCCAGCATAGCTTCCACGTCGCCGGCGAGCTGACGCATTTTCTCCAGGTCATCACCGACGATATCCAGTTGGACAGGCGGCTCATTTCCCTGGCCGCCAAATGCGGTCGTGATGCTCTCAATGCCGGGAATCGCCTTGAGCCGGTCGTTGATGTCCTGGGTCAGCGCTTCCTTGTCGCGCTCCCGTTCCTTCTTCGGCTTCAGGGAGATGAACAGTTCCGTCTTCTCTTTGTTCCCGAAGAAAAAGACGTCTTTTACTTCCGGGATTTGCCGCAAAGATGCTTCCGCCGCAATGCCCGCACGCTGCGCATCTTCCAGACTGGACCCGGTCGACATGGTCATCGATGCAAACACCAGGTTTTCGTTCGTGTCAATGCTCTGCCCCATTCTGACAAAAGGCAGAAGGAACGTGGAGCTGACAAAGATGACAATGGCGAGGATGACCGTTTTCACCCTGTGGCGCAAAGCCACCTGCAGCAGTCGGTTGAACCACAGCACGATCGCGTGGTCCTTTCCTTGTCCCTCCAGTGACACGTTCTTGTCCTTGCTGAGAAACCGGTCGGAAAACACCGGGACGAAGAAAAATGCAGCAATGGTCGACGCCACAATCGCCGACGTGACCGTGAAGGCGATCGTCTGCAGAATCGGTTTCATCCAGTCTTCAAAGTCGGCAAAGACCAGCGGCAGAAAGACGATGATAATCGTCAACTGCGAAGTGAACACCGGGGTCAGCACTTCCCGCGTTCCTTTGACAATCGCCTGCTGCAGCGGCTCTCCTTTCTCCCGGAACTGATAAATGCTCTCCAGAACGACAATCGCCGCGTCGACGATCAGGCCAACCGAGAGGGAAAGTGACAGCAGGCTCACCATGTCGATGTTGTACCCGCCCCATTTCATCGCGATAAACGTCATCAAGGCGGACATCGGCAGCGTCGTGGCGATGACCAGTGTCACACGCCAGTTGCGCAGGAAGACAAACAGGATGATGATCGCCAGCGCCCCGCCGAGCAATACGTCCCGGCTGAGGTTGCTCACGGCGTGCTCAATGTAGGAGGCGGCCTCAAACATCACCTTGAGCTCGTAGCGTCCGTCGGCTTCGGCGTTGATCTGCTTCACGACCTCCTCCACGTTGCGTTGAAGTGTGATCAGATCGTGCCCTTCTGCACGCTTGACGCTGAGGTGGACAAAAATATTGCCGTTTGTCAGCGCGATCGAATCTTTAACCTTGCCGCGCAAATCTTCAACGGTGGCCAACTGGTCCAGGGTCACCGTCCCTTCCGGCGTGTCGATGTTCAATCGGTTGATCTCCTGGACGGTCGTGTACGTGTTGTCGATCATGATGACGGTGTCAAATCCGGGATTCTCCAGCATGCCGACAGCTTGTTTCCAGTTGGTCGCCTGGAGCTGCTCCATCACTGATGCGGTCGTCGTGCGGTAGGCGGCCAGCCGTTCCGGCCGCAGCGTGATGGCGATCTGATTCGCAAAACTGCGATCCGACACTTCCACTTCCTTGACCCCGGGGACGGATTCGATCCGGTCTTTGATCGCAGTTTTCGCCAAGTTGAGCATCGATTGCGGGTCCGCCCCCACCAGGGCATAGTCAATCAGGGCGTCGTCCCCGAAATTGGCCTGGGTGACGTTAACCGTGTCAACCGCCTTGGGGAATGAGTTGCGCAGGCGGCTCACCACGTTTTGCACTTCCTGCCTTACTTTGTCCCCTTTGCCTTCTTCGGCGATCACCGTGATGTTGACATTCCCGGTGGTGGTTGTGGACGTGTACTCTTTCACGTCAGGGATCGACTTGATCTCCTGTTCGATTTTCCTGGTGACCTTTTCTTCCATCTCCTCGGGCGGAAGCGATCCGCCGGAGACGTCGACGCTAATCCACGGGAAGTTTGTCTTGGGAACCAGTTCCACTTGAAAGCTGAACAGCGAGCCGAACCCGGCGATGACGATGACAAACGTGACCAGAAATACAATGAGGCGTCGCTTCAGCAGAAAGAGAATCGTCTTTTCCATGCGTTATTCCCCTTTCGCCTCCACTTTTTGCCCCTCAACGTAGAAGGTAATGCCGGCGCGCAGCAGTTGGTCGCCCGGTTTGACACCGGAAACGATTTCGATCTGATCGCCTACCAGTTGTCCCGTTTTGACTTCCCGCTTGATGATCACGCCGTTTTCCACCGCCATCACATAGTGCGTGGATTCACTCACGCCGACGCTTTCCAACGGTACGAGAAAACCGTTGATTGTACGCGGGATCTCCACTGTGGCCACCATTCCCCCGCGCCATATGCCTTTCGGATTGGGGACGGTCACTTCCACCCGAAACTTCCCGGTCTGCTTGTCGACCACCGGCGAGACGTAGGTGACGGTTCCCTCGTTCTTCTGGCCGTCTTCGCCAATGACCTGGACCTTGGCCTTCTCGCGGAACTGGTTGATTAGCTCATTGGTGACGTCCAGTGTCACTTTTACCTCCGACAAATCGACCAGATGGATGATGGATTCGCCCGGATTGGCCAATTCGCCCACCTGCTTGGAGACCTCCACCACCGTACCAGCGAACGGGGCGATGATTTTGGTGTCGTTCAGCGTCTTTTTCGCCCGCTCCACTTGACCCGCCGCCTGTTTCAGCGAAGCGTTGGCCATGGCGATGTCTTCAGGCTGAGCTCCCTTGAGCAGTTCGTCGAGGGTCAGCTTGGCGTTGTTCACGGCTAATTGCGCCTGGTCCAAGGCCCATTTCCGGTCGTTCCATTCGCTTTTGGAAATGGCACCGCCTTCGAACAGCTTTTGGCCTTGCTCATACTCCTGCTTGGCCTTCTCCAGCTGGTTCTGGGCGCTTTGCAGTTGCAAACGCTGCTGTTGAATCGCTTCTTCCGTCGCACCCTTCAACGTCTTGCTCTTGCGGGCCGCCGCTTCTTCCACCTGGCTTGCCGCCGCCTCCACTTCCTTCTGGTAGTAGCTGGCATCAAGCGAAGCCAGAAGCTGACCCTGGGCGATCTTCGCTCCTTTCGTCGCATGGATGGCCGCAACCGTGCCTCCCGTGCCAAACTGCAGGATGGCATCCCGCTTGGCTTCCACGATGCCGGTCACGGACAGCATGACGGGGTGATCCGGTTTCTTTACCGTCAACACCTGGACGACTTTGGCTTTGGCGGGCTGCTCTTCCGGCGGTTGAGCTGCCCCTGGTCCGCAGCCTGCGGTGATGACCAGCAGAGAAGCAAGAAAAATGGATGCGCGTTTGTTCACAATAATTCCCCCAAGTCTGTTACAGTCATTTCCAAGGAACATTGTGCCAGGGGCCCCATATTATTCGAAACCGTCAACAGGTGGAACTTTTTCTCCTCCTCAAGACGGAGCCAACCCCGACAATGTCCCCAGAAGGGTAATACGTCGCTGATGGAAAATGATTACATCATTATTAAAAAAAGTTGGAACAAATTCGCGCTGCAGCAAAAAAACCGGGACACGCTGTCCCGGTTTTGCACATTCGTTTAGTTTGCTCCCGCCAATTGTTCCATCTCCGTGAGCATCTCGGCAAAGACGCTCAGCGCCTCGCGGATCGGCTGCGGCGAGGTCATGTCGACGCCCGCTTTTTTCAGCAGATTGAGCGGGTAGTCGGAGCTGCCGCTCTTCAAGAACTGCAGGTACCGCTCCACCGCCGGCTGTCCTTCTTCGAGAATTTGTTTGGCCAGCGATGTGGCCGCAGAGAACCCTGTGGCGTATTTGTAGACGTAGAAGTTGCGATAGAAGTGGGGAACGCGCGCCCACTCCAGATCAATCTGGCTGTCCACGACCATCTCCGGCCCGTGGTAAGCCACATTCAGCTCGCGGTAGATTTCGCTCAGGCTGTCGGCCGTGAGCGGTTCATCCTGTTCCGCCTTGGCGTGCACGGTTTTCTCAAACTCGGCAAACATGGTCTGGCGGAAGACAGTGGTGCGGAACTGCTCCAGATAGTAGTTGATCAGGTACATCCGCTGTTTTTTGTCCGTGGTCGTCTGCAACAGGTGGTGCATCAGCAGCGCCTCGTTCAGCGTAGAGGCCACCTCGGCGACGAAGATCTTGTAGTCGGCGTAGGTGTACGGCTGCGTCTGATTGGAGTAGTAGCTGTGCAGGGCGTGCCCCATCTCGTGCGCCAGGGTAAACATGTTGTTGACGTTGTCCTGGTAGTTCATCAGCACATACGGATGTGTCGTGTACGCTCCCCAGGAGTACGCGCCGCTGGTTTTGCCCTGGTTTTCGTATACATCGATCCAGCCGCCGGCAAATCCTTCGGCGAGGACGCGGCCGTAGTCCTCTCCCAGCGGCCGCAGCGCTTCCTTGATCGTCTCCACTGCCTGCTGGTAGGGAATCTTCATCTCCACTTCCGGCACGATCGGCACGTAGAGATCGTACATGTGCAGTTCGTCCACACCCAGCATCTTTTTGCGCAGCGCGATGTAGCGGTGCATCAGCGGCAGGTGCTCACGGATGGTGGCGATCAGGTTGTCGTACACCGAAATGTCGACGTTGTCCGCAAACAGGGCGGCGTACAGGGCGGACGGGTATTTGCGGGTGCGGGCGTAGAACACGTCCGCCTTGACCGCAGATGTGAGCGAGGCGGCAATCGTGTTGCGGTGCTTGTCGTACGTGGCGTACAGCGCCTCGAACGCTTCCTTGCGCACACGGCGGTCCTTGCACTCCATGAACTGGACGTAACGCCCTTTGGTCAGTTCCACTTCTTCGCCGTTTTCATCGGTGATCATCGGGAATTTGATGTCGGCGTTGTTCAGCATCCCGTAAATTTTGGACGGCGCCGAAGCAATCTCGCTGACATTGGCCAGGATCGCCTCCTCCTCGGCCGACAGCGTATGCGGCTTGAAGCGGGTGATTTCGTCCAGCAGGATGCGGTAATGATCCAGTCCCGGCACCTGATTGATCCACGCTTCCAACTGCTCGGTCGGGATCGCCAGAATCTCCGGTTGTATGTACGAAATCGCTCCGTATACCTGCGTGCTGAGGGCGGTCGCCCGGTCGGTCAATGCCTGGTAGGTGCTGTTGGTGTTGTCTTCGTCACGCCGCATGCGGGCGTACACGTACACCTGGTCGAGCGTCATCAGCAGTTCGTCCTGCAATTTCAGAACGTCCAGCAGTTGTTGGCCGTCCTGCGACAGCGTGCCTTTCTTGGCTGCGATCTGCTCAGCCATCTCCTTTACTTTGCGGACGTCGTTCTCCCAGTCAGCGTCGCTTTTGTAGATGTCTTCCAGCCGCCACTTGTACTCAGCCGGAATCTCGCTTCGCTTCGGCAGGGTTTTGCTATTGTTCACCGCGATCACTCCCTTGTATTTTCTCTCCTTGGGGAACCCTTCCATAAGTGTATGGTAGCGCATTCTACCATTCGGTTCAAATAGCTCCGTACGCAAAAAGCTGACTTTTCTCGACGGAAAAGTCAGCTTCTGCCCACGCCGACATAGACGAAACCGGCTTTCGACAGCGCATCGGCCGGCCAGGCGTTGCGCCCGTCAAACAGCACGGGAGCGTTCATCACCGCCTTCACCTGCTGCCAGTCAAGGTCTACACACTGTTTCCACTCTGTCACCAGCACGGCGGCATCCGCAGCCTGGAGCGCTGCATACGGATCGGACGCGTACGTCACCTGAGGGAACAGCCGGGCGACTGCCGGAGACGCCACCGGATCGTACGCCGACACCGCTGCCCCTTCACGGAGCAAAACATTCAGCACTTTTAGGGACGGAGCTTCCCGGATGTCGTCCGTATTCGGTTTGAACGCCAGGCCCAGCACGGCAATCCGCTTGCCGTGCAGCGTCCCCAGCCGATCGCGCAGCCGAGCGATAAACCAGTCCGGCTGCGTCGCATTCAAATCCCGCACCTTTTCCAGGATGGAGAGAGAGACGCCGTGCTGTTTGGCCAGCTGCAGCAGGGCGATCGTGTCCTTGGGAAAACACGACCCGCCGAAGCCCAGCCCCGCCTGCAAAAACTCCGGCCCGATCCGGCTGTCCAGCCCCATCCCGCGGGCTACGGTCTGCACGTCCGTGCCCAGAACCGCGCACAGCCGGGCCAGCTCGTTCATAAACGAAATCTTCGTGGCTAAAAACGCGTTGGACGCGTATTTGATCAGCTCCGCATCGGCTCGCGTCGTGAACACGCGCGGTGCCTTTACCCCTTCGTACAACCGCTTGAGGACGGCAAACGCCTCATCCGCGTCGGCCCCGATCACGATGCGGGACGGCGAAAGCGCATCCTGTAAGGCGCTTCCTTCCCGTAAAAACTCCGGGTTGGACGCCACGTGTATCCCCCCGCAGGCGGCAAGCAGGGCGGCCACGCGATCGGCCGTGCCGACAGGAACCGTGCTTTTGATCACCACGGTGCGCTGCTTCGGCACATCCGCCTGCAGGGCGCGAATATCATCCACGGCGGCAAACAGATAGGACAGATCGGCTGAACCGTCGGCTGCTTCCGGTGTGCCGACGCAGATGAACAACACATCTGCATCGCGTGCGCCCTCCTTTAGACTGGCGGCAAAGCGAAGTGCGCCGCTGTCGATCGCCCGGGCCAACGCTTCCTCCAGACCAGGTTCGTAGATGGGGCAGATCTTTTGTTTCAATCGGCTGATTTTCGCCGCGTCGACATCCACCCCCGTCACCCGATGTCCGTGCAAGGCAAAGGACACCGCCGTCGTCAGACCCACGTATCCCGTACCTACTACGGTTACCTCCATGCTTTCACCTCATCGCTGCTTTTTCAGTACGCGAAGATACAAGTCTTCCAGTTTTGCGCGCTGTTTCTCTATATCGTGGCGGCGCTCCACCTTTTCTCTCGCCCGGATCACCACGTCCGGCCATCGGTCCTGCTCCTTCAGCACGCGTTTGATCATCTTGGCCAGCTTGGCGACGGACCGCTCCGGCACGAGGTATCCCGTCTTGCCGTGTTTCACCAGTTCGGGAATACCTGCGTGATAGGTAGAGATGACTGGTCTGCCGACCGCCATGGCTTCCATCAGGACGTTGGGGATGCCTTCCTGATTGCCGTTTTTCGCCGTTTTGCAGGCGAGGACGAACACATGGCAGTTCGCCAGTTCACGCCCAACCTCGTGATGGGGCTGGGCGCCGCGCAGCGTAACAGCATGCTGCAGGCGGTGGCGCTTGATCAGGCGGCGCAGCTTCTGCTTCTCTTCCCCGTCGCCGACAATCGTCAGCGTCGCACGGGGATACTTGCGGCGAATGCGGGCAAACGCCTTGATCAGTGTGTCCATCCCCTTCTTTTCGGTCAAACGGCCGACGCTCAGCAGGCGAAACGCCCCGTCGACGACCGGCTGCGGAGGCTGCAGGGGAAATTTGCCCAGATCAATCCCCGAGCGGATCACGGTGATTTTTTTGCGCGGACAGCCGAGTCGGATCAGCTGCCGCTTCATGTGCTTGCTGACGACCGTAAACGCCTTTCCGTGACGAAACAGCCGCTTCAGCGCGCGGCGGTAGCGGCTGTCCTGCTGCACGCGTTTGGTCACGTCAAATCCGTGAAAGGAGGTGATCAGCGGCAGTTTCGCCTTTCGCGCATGCGGCAGCAGTTCCACTCCGGCCGTGCCAAACCGGGCGTGCAGACAGGCAAACTTCTGTTTTTTCAGCCAGCCGGCAAGACCCTTAAACCGCCTGCGCACGTACACGGGCCAATAGGGAAAATCCTTGCGGTTGCACTGCCGCCGCGTGAGCACGACCGGCTGCACACGCTGGTGGCCAAGCAGTTGTTCGTAGATGAAGGTTTCGCTTTTCGGCAGGAATTTGCGCCGGTAAACAAGAACCCGATGCATGCGATGGCCTCCCGATTACATCTGTGAGCCGTTTTGAACGGTGCGCATGTGCTTGCGCTGCAGTTTGTGGCGGACAGACGAAGAACCGCTCCCACTGCCAACACATGGCCGGCACGGTCCTCATCTGTGTGACCGCCTCACTCGCTTCAGCTCCTTGATGATGAGATACCCGCCTTTATAGCCGTAGACGGGTTTGTACTTGCCCCCCCAGCGCGTGAGATAGTACTGAAAGGTCTCTCTGCGAAGCCGGTTCCGTTTCGATTTCATCTCCTTGTCGGTAAGCTGACCCCGGTGCTTGGTCCTGTTGTACAGCATGCGGTTGATCCACTTTACGGGATACCGTTCGATCAGCCGGAGAATCATTCGCCGGTCTTCCATGATCCGTCCCTCATACGGATCAGAGGTATCCCATCCTCCTACCTCCCGCAACGCCTCTACCCGATAGCACCGCGGCGCCACCATCCAGCGGTTGTACTGCAAAAAGTCGTATTTGTTGTGAAATTGCTTGTGGGTGATGATAAACGGATCGCAGCAGCGCTCGCGCTTGACCCGCCAGATTTTCACGTTTCCATAGAACAGCGCCGTGTTCTTCTTGTCTTTGCGGATGTATCGCTTCAGGATGGAGAGTGCCTCACGCGGCAGCCAGTCATCCGAATCCAACTGGACCAAAAACGGCGTATCCACCATCGCCAGCGCTTGGTTCATCACCTTGGAAATGCCGGAGTTCTCCTCCATCCGGAAATACTGGATGCGAGGATCTGTGAGATAGGGGGCGACCTTCTCGTACGTCTGGTCTGTAGACGCATCGTCCATGATCAGCAGTTTCCAGTCCGTACACGTCTGCTTGAGCACACTGCGGATCGCCTTGTCGATAAACGCTTCCCGGTTGTACGTGGGAATGACGACAGTGAACGTAGTGGGCTTGGGCGGCATTGTCGTCATGGCGGACTCCCCTTCGCCCTGGGCATGCGGATGGAGGATTTGTCACTGAGGATAAACACCCCACTGCTGTCCGCTCCGCTGCCGGCGAGATGGGATGAACGGCCAAACACGCTGTTGGTCACCGGCCATTCCACGTCATTGAGGGAGCTGTTTTCGAGCAGAATGCTGTTTTCAATGTGCTTGCAGTTTTTCAACTGAACGCCGTCCTGTATCGCCACATAGGGACCCAGCCGACAGTTTTCGATCCGGCAGCGCTTCCCGATCAACACCGGACCGATGATGGTGCAGTTTTCCACAATGCTGTCGCTGCCGATTTCGTGCCGGACGCCGAGCTCCTGTGTCAGCATCCAGCGGTTGGCCTCGAGCCAGCGTTCAATCGTTCCCACATCCGTATATTGTCGGTGGGTAACGGTATGGGCAATGTGATAGCCGCTGTCGATCATCGCCTGGATCGCGTCTGTGATTTCGTACTCACCGCGTTTGGACGGACGCAGGGTGGCAATTGCTGCAAAAATCGGGCGGGTAAACAGGTAGGCGCCGATCACTGCGAGATTGCTTTTGGGACGCTGCGGCTTTTCCTCTACGGAGACCAGACGCTCATCCTGGATTTCCGCGATCCCGTAATCCTGCGGTCGGTCCACCTTACTCAGCATCACGACACCGTCCGCCCCGGTGCGGGTAAAGGTCTTCGTCAGCTCGTGCAAGGAATCCATCAGCAGATTATCGCCCAACAGCAGGATAAACGGTTCGTCACGCAGGAACGGCTGCGCCAGCTGCACGGCATGGGCAATTCCCAATGGTTTTTGTTGTTCAAGAAAGGTAATGGTAGCCCCAAATTGACTACCATCACCAACATATTGTGGAATTTCCTTTTGGGACGGTTGTATGACAATTCCGATATCACGCACACCCACTTCACGCAGTTTGAGTATGCAGTAATGCAATACCGGGTGATTGGCCACAGGGAGAAGGGTTTTGGGTTGGGAATAGGAAAAGGGATGCAGGCGGGTGCCGCGTCCAGCACACAAGATTAACCCTTTCACGACAATCACTCCCCAGTTGTGCTCTGCGATACTTATAAGGTATGCGGCTTTTCCCTTCCGAGCAGGGCTTACGTCCTCAACCGCAAAAGAACGGGCGACCATCCACTCCAACCGGTCATCCGTTCAGCCGATGCTGCGCAGCGGCTGCCTGCTCTGTGCCTGCTTTCGCCCTGTTCGTTTGGCGATGACTTCCTCGAAAACACGCAGATACTCCTGGGCGGTCGTGTGCCAGGAAAATTGCCTGGCTCGCATCAGCGCCCGCCTTCCCATGTCAGAACGGAAACGGGGAATCCTCCACAGCGACTCCCAGACGGAAGGAAGTTCCTGTGACCACTCCTCGGGCGGGATGAGGAACCCGCTGCCCAGGTGGTTGACCACTTCCGCGATGCCCCCCCGCGGCGTGGTGATGACTGGCTTGCCGGACGCCATCGCTTCCAGATTGACGCGGCAAAATGGCTCTTGCCATACCGACGGTGTCGCCACCACATCGCCAATCTGGTAGTACAGCGGCATCTGCGCGCTGGGTACGAAGTTGACGAAGATCACTGCGTCGCCCAGCGGAGCCGCCAGTTCTTTCAGACGGCGCACGTAGGCATTTTCGCGGTTGCTGCCGTATCCCGTCCCTCCGACGATGACCAACCGGGCTTTTGGGTCCCTTTCGAGCACGTGCCGAAACGCTCTGAGTAATACGTGCACCCCTTTTTCGCGAATCAGCCGACCCGCGTAGACCAACACCCGATGATGCGACTTCAGCCCCAACTGCCGACGCAGTTTCTTCACCGCGCGGCTTTTTCGGGCTGCCTGATAGGGGGTGACGTCCACCCCGAGGTGTACAGCGTGCACCTTGGCCGCGGGCAGCCGGAGTTTCTCAATAAAATGGCTGCGCAAATACTCGCTGTTCGTGAGTATGCCGTCTGCCAGCCGGCCTACCCGCCGCATTTGTTCTGCGCTGATCAGCGGCGGGGACGCGTAGACGTGGGAGTGCATGTTCACAACGATCGGCACACGGGGAAAATGGCGCCGCAGCGCCGGTACATAATGCGGCCGGTTTTCCACCAGAATCACATCCGGCTGCCGCTTGCGCAGATCGCGGATCACGCTGCGCAGGTATGGGCCAGGGCCGCTGTAGTCGAAGCGGACGAACTCCCGGTGTCTCTCCCGAGTGGACTCTGGGTAGTCGGGACACGTGCGGGTGTAGATCGTCACCTGATGCTGCGGCCCGAACACTTTGCTCACTTCGTCTATATCGTGCTCTACGGAGCTGCCCTTGACTGGCGGTACGGAAAACGGACCGGGGCTAATGATCGCGATGTTCATCTCGCTCTTTCTCCCACTCTTTTTTCAAGGAGAGGACGACCTGGTACAGATACTCACAATCCCGTTTCTGTTCGGCTTCCAGCGCCTTGAAACGTTCCTCCCAGGCGGCGAGCGATTGCTTCAGCTCAGCTACCTGCGCCTCGAGCTGTTCGATCCGCTCCTTCCACGTCGGTTCCTCGGGCTGTTTGACCTGCTCATTCGGCGCCTGCCCTTCAAACGGAAGCAACTCCGGCAGTTTGACGGAGGTGACCCGTTCGACGGCTTCCTCGACGATGACATGACCGGAAAAGACGCCCGGCATGACCCAGTGGGGCGGTTCCCCTCGTTTTCGTTTTTCCACGGCAACATACCTCCAACCTGCGTGCCCCGGCGGCAGCGGGTCACCATGTTACCCGTCCAAACCGATGCCGCACGGGCACACGTCACGTATTTCGTAATATGGTATGAAACGACGCGGAAATGGGTACGTGTACAGCCGCGAAACGGCAGCAGCCATTCACACCGGTACGTGCCCAACAAAAAAACCGCTGTGACTTACGTGCTCACAGCGGTTGCCGGTAATCGCGCGAGGGGGCCTGTCGCCGAAAACGCAGACTGTAATGCCGCGCCTCCTCCACGCTGGTGATCTGTTGTTTTTGCCACTCCAGAAGAATCCGATCGATGTAGCGGATGTGCAGTTTGCCCACGGCTGCTGCTTCCCGAAGGGCGGTCAGGATCAATTCCTCCGCATGGCCATCCTGCTCAACCCACATGTGGATCGTCTCGATTTCAAAGGGAGACAGGGGACGTCCGAAGGCCTGTTCGAACCGGCTGTACAGGTCGGTCGGCTCCTCGAAAGACGCCGCGGCCGCCTCGGCAAACGGTTCTGCCACCGAGTCGACGATGCGGGAAGCCGTGAGCTGCTCACGCCAGCTCTGGTACAACTTGCGGTACAGCGGCGTCAAATTGTACTGCTCGTGGCGCAGTCCCGTTTGCTGGTCAATGTATTCGTCAATCCTGATCCACTCTTCCTTCAACAGCTTTTGCAGCGTCTGGATCAGCCGCGCAGGCGTGAGGGACATGCGCTCTTCCAGTTCCTGCAGGGTGGGAAACCGCTTCCCCTCCTGTTGAAACGACAGCAGGTGGATGATCAGCATCATCTCCTCGTCGGACAGAGACATGCGCTTGTACATCTTCAGCAGCAGATTGGAGACGGATGTCGCGCCTTCTTGCAGCAGTTGCAAAATATGGGGGTCCATGAAACCATTCACCTCATTGACAGGCCGGTCATCCGGCAAATCCAAACAAGAAAACACCCTGCCGCCCACCGGCAACAGGGTGTCGGGCCGTCAGGCAGCCGCGCTGCCGCATAACGGTTGGGGCATTATGGGTAGAGACGGTACAGCATGCGCGGGAACGGGATCGTCTCGCGCACGTGGTCAAGTCCGCAAATCCAGGCGATCGTCCGTTCCAGACCGAGACCGAATCCGGAGTGCGGCACCGTGCCGTATTTTCGCAGATCGAGGTACCACTTGTAGGCGTCTTCGGACAGGTTGTGTTCGGCGAAGCGCTGCTCCAGCAGGACCGGATCGTCAATCCGCTGGCTGCCGCCGATAATTTCACCGTAGCCCTCCGGCGCGATCAGGTCGGCACAAAGCACCACTTCCGGACGGTTCGGGTCCGGTTTCATGTAGAACGCTTTGATCTCGGTCGGATAGTGGGTGATGAAGACCGGCTTGTCAAAGTGCTCGGCGATCATCGTTTCGTCCGGCGCGCCGAAATCGTCGCCCCACTTGATGTCGCTGCCCTTTTCCTGCAGCAGCTTGATCGCGTCATCGTACGTGATGCGCGGGAACGGAGCCACTACGTTTTCCAGCTTGCTGGTGTCGCGCTGCAGTGTTTTCAGTTCACGCTGGCAATTTTTCAGGACGGACTGCACGATATGGGAGACAAACGCCTCCTGAATGCGCAGGTTTTCTTCGTGATCGACAAAGGCCATCTCGGGCTCGATCATCCAAAACTCGATCAGATGGCGGCGCGTTTTGGACTTTTCCGCACGGAACGTCGGTCCGAAGGAATAGACACGCCCCAACGCCATGGCGGCCGCTTCCATGTAAAGCTGGCCGGATTGCGACAGGTAGGCATCCTCGTCAAAATACTTGGTGTGGAACAGGTTGGTCGTTCCTTCTGCGGATGTCGGCGTGAGAATTGGCGGGTCCACTTTGTAAAACCCGTGCTGATGGAAAAATTCAGTAACAGCGCGGATCACCTCGGAACGGATCGCCATCACGGCCCGCTGGCGCGGTGTTCTCAGCCACAGGTGACGATGGTCCATCAGGAAGTCAACGCCGTGCTCCTTGAGCGAGATCGGGTAATCTTGCGCGAGTTGAATGATGTCGATTCCGGTGACAGTCAGCTCATAGCCGCTGGGGGCCCGCTCGTCAGCGCGCACGACACCGGTTATGTACAGAGAGCTTTCCTGAGTCAGCTTGGAAGCCGCTTCCCACACTGCTTCCGGCACCTCGGCCTTAACCACGACGCCCTGAATAAAGCCGGAGCCATCGCGAAGCTGCAGGAATTGTATTTTACCGCTGCTGCGCTTGTTGTAGAGCCAGCAGCCCAGTCGCACTTCTTGTCCCACGTGCTGCCCGATCTGGGCAATGGTCGTCATCATCGGCTTGTTTTCCCTCCAATATCCCATTCAAAACAAATTCCGACTTGGTTGTAACGAATCAATTATACTATCGGGTATGTATAAATTCAATGAAAGACTGACTAGGACCAAGGTTACCGTAAAAATATTATGGTAACAAAACGCGCACGCGAAGCAACTGTCCCGCCTGCAGGTGCACGAGCGCAAAAACAAGGCCCTCCCTGCCTGAGAGGGCCCGCTTCTCCGTTGTCAGTGCTGCTCCGTCTCATCCGGATGGACGGAATATACGTTGCCTGGTTCGTTTTCGGCATCCTGCTCATCTGCGAATACGGGATGGCGGTCTGTCTCGGGCGCATCTTCGGTCTGTCCGGCGTCTTCGGCGTGGACAACAGCAGCCTCCTCCGTCTGTGCCTCTGCACTCAGGTCGACGTCAGGCTCTACGTCCTTCTCCGCCAACACAATCGGCTGTTCCTCGTACAACGTCTGCGCCGTTCCCTTTTCCCCGACCGCAATCCACTGCAATACGCCAGAAGTCTCCTGGCCTTCATCGGTGCGGAACACGCTCACGACGGCATACGTTCGGTTCGTGAATTTGAGCGATGTACAACATCCCAACTGATTGCTCATGGCGATCAGGCAGTAATGGGGATCTGCATAGGGAACGTTGAGCCGGATGGTCACATCTGTCGACTTTTCCCCGGCAGCCAGGTGAAACGGAACGATTCCGAACTGCTGCAGGGTGTTCCCTTGTATGCTGCCGGATTCCAGCGGCCGAAACGACAGCTTTTCCGGTGTGACAGCACCATCGGCGAGATGCTGCGTGACGATCGCGTTCTCAGCCAAATGCTCGGCAGTTACGGCACCAGCCGCCAATTTTTCCGCCGTCACGGCACCGGCAGCCAGCTTTTCCTCGGTCACGGCACCGGCAGCCAGCTTTTCCTCTGTCACGGCAGCCGCCTTCAGATGGACAGCGGACACGATCGATTCCTGCAGATGATGAGACGCAATGCTCTTTCGCTGCAGGTGTTCGCCATGAACCGAGCCGTTGGCCAGCTTATCCCGATTGATCGACCGGTCCACGATGTGATCTGTCGACACTGCAAACACGTCCAGCTTATCGCCGTCCACGCTGCGTGCCGCCAACTTTTCCCGGGTGACCGCCTGATCGGCCAGGAATGTAGAAGTGATCAACTGCGGCTGGAGATGCTGAGGGCCTATCGCCTGCGGACGAATATGGTCGCTGTCGACGATCTGGGGAGTGAGCAGATCGCCGGTCACGCTGCCGGGAGCCAGGTGCTCACCGGTCAGGCTGCCTTTCACCACGTGCTCTCCGGTCACCGAACGGGCTTCCAGTTTGGTGCCATCCACACTGCCGTCCGCCAGTTTCTCCCGGGTGACGCTGCTGTCGGCCAGCTTTTCCCCCGTCACGGCGCCTGGTAGGATGTGTTCGTTGTGCACGGAGCCGCTCACCAGATGCTGGGCATGCACGGATTTCTCGGCCAGTTTATCCCAGGTGACCACGCTATTTGACAAATGACGTGCCTTGATGGCCTCCGTAGCCAATTTCGCCGATGTGACGGCCCCGTCCGCCAGTTTGGGGGTGGTGACGCTCAGGTCCGTGATTTTGTCGGTGGAGACAGATTCGCTCGCCAACTTCGACGTGGTCACCACGTGATCGGCCAGGTTGTTCGTCTGGATAATGTGATCCTTTAAATGAACGTTGCTGATAATGCGCTCGCGCAGATGGACATCTTCAATTGCGCTCCTGGCCAGCTTCTCCTTGGTGATCGCCCCTTCGGCGATGTGTCTGGCTTCGATCGACTCATCGGCCACATGGACACCGTAGACGCTGCGCGGCGCCAGCTTGTCGGCTTCCACCGCCTGATGGGCCAGTTTGCTGGTGGTCACCTGCTGGTCGCCGATTTTCTTGCTGGTCACCACGTTGTCCTGCAGGTGACTGGTTTGAATCACGCCTGCCTGCAGATGGACACCACTGACAGCTCCCTTGGCCAATTTTTCGCTGGTGACACAACCGCTGTCCAAATGCTCCGACTGAACCGCGAACGGTGCCAGCTTTTGGCTGTTGACCGCCTCCGGAGCCAGATGGTGAGGGCCGATGATCAGATGGGCAATATGCTGCTCCCCAACGCAGCCCGGCATCAGGTTGACGCTGTCCACAGCACGTTCTGCCAAATGTTCGTGCAGAATTGCCCCGCGTTTGATGTGCTGGGATTCGACCGCTTCCTCGTCCAGCTTGCTTGCGGTCACTGACGCGTCCCTCAGTTTGTCGGTCGTGACAGCACCGTCCTCCAACTTGACGGAATTGATGATGTAGTTGGCCAGATTGCCTGTTTGAATCGTGCCCATTTTGATCTTTTCCGACGTGATCGCCTGATCCTGGATCAGTTCGCTGGTGATCGCCTGTTCCTGAATGTGCTTGGTCTGGATTGCTCCCTCGGCAAACTTGATCGAGTCGATCGTCTTGTCTGCCAGCTTTTCCGATGTGATGCTGTTGTTCATCAGCTTGTCACCGGAAATGGTGCGGTCCTGAATCATCTCACCCGTAATGACGTATCTGCCGATGTGGATGGATTGGATGGCTTCCGGGGCAATCTTGCCGGACGTGACGCTGTTGTCGGCCAGTTTGGCACTGTCGACGGCGTAGTCTTTCAGCAGGGTGTTGTCGATGCAGCCCGGCTTGATCTTGGAAGCGTCGATCGCCCGGTTCGCAATCTTTTCGGTCGTCACTGCCTGGTCGCTCAGATCGTCCGTGTAGACAAAGGAATATTCTTGCTCCTGCTTCCGCTCCTTGATGATCTTGGAGAACGTTGTTTGATTGGAGGAAACGTTTTGTGGGGGCACATTGTGCAGGGGCGGAATGACGTCACTGCTTTTGTTGGTGATTGTGAACGATTTCGGCTCAAAATCCTCGTAATCGTCTTCATCCGTCAATTCCGACTCCAGCCGTTCGAGCCAGACCAACTCTGATGTCTGCGGCAGAAAGGGAATCTCGAACGACTCATTCTTCGAGCGTTTTCCCAAGGATTTGTGCTGTTTTCTCCGGTTTACTTTTGCCATTGGGTCTCCTTCCCTTCTGATGTCACTCCCATGTGCTCTTGTAGGATATTCAACACGGGCGGGGTTGGGTACCCTGTCCTGCAAAAAAAGTCGAGACGACAACTGGTCTGAACAGCGGAAAACCGGCACGGCCTGTTCCCTGCCAGAGATTGTAGAAACACAAAAAAGCCGGCGGATCAAACCGCCAGCTCCTTGGACGATTGCCGGGCTTCGGCCAGCAGGCGGCGGAACGCATCGCCATGCAGCACTTCCTCTTCCAGCAGCGTGTTGAGGCCGATCTGGAACACGGAGTCGAACTTGCGCAGCAGCGCGCGCGTCTTCTCCAGCAGTTCCTCCAGCAACCGGTTTACTTCTTCGTGAATGTGCGTTTTGTCTGCGAATTGCAAATGGACAATCCCCAAGCGGGACATCCCGCTTTGGACAATCTCCGTCGCCATGTTCAGCGCCTGCTCAAAGTCGTTTTTGGAGCCGGTGCTCCGGCCGCCGTAGTAGATTTCTTCGGCAACGGCGCCGCCCAGGCAGACCATGATCTGCTGTTCCAGCGCTTCCTTGGTATACAGGTAGCGATCCTCCAGCGGATTTTGACGGACGTACCCCAACGCTTTGCCGCGAGGACTCAGCGTCACCTGGGAGACAGAACCCGGGCGCACGTGTTCGCTGACGATCGCGTGTCCCAGTTCGTGCAGCGCCACCCGTTTCTTTTCTTCCAGGGACGCTTCCCGGTCCACTTTTTCCCCCAGCATGACCTTGTCCACCGCCAGCGCAAAGTGGCGCGCCTCAATCATCTCACTCTGGTCGCGCATGGCGTAAATTGCTGCTTCATTTGCCACGCTCTCCAGCTGCGCGCCGGAGAAGCCAAACGTCTCCTGCGCCACTTTGTCCAGCGAGACATCGGAAGCAAGCGGCTTGTTGGCGGTGTGGATCATCAGAATCTGCTCGCGTGCAGTCTTGTCCGGCAGATCGACGCTGATGTGCCGGTCAAAGCGTCCGGGACGCAGCAGAGCGGGGTCCAGCATGTCCTTGCGGTTGGTCGCGGCAATCAGCAGGATGCGCGGCTTGTCGCTGGTGGCGATGCCGTCCATCTCGGTCAACAGCTGGTTCAGCGTCTGGTCGTATTCGCGCTGCTGCTGACCGTCGCGCTTGCCGCCGATCACGTCAATTTCGTCGATGAAAATGATCCCGCTGTCCTGACCGTTCTTTTCCGCCAGAGCTTTGACTTCCTTGAACAGATCACGAATGCGCTGAGCACCCACCCCGACGTACATCTCCACAAACTGGGAACCGGACGCAGCCAAAAACGCGGAATTGGTGTAATTGGCAGCCGCTTTGGCCATCAGCGTTTTCCCCGTCCCCGGGGGACCTGTCAACAGCACGCCTTTGATCGGGCGAATGCCGTACTGCTCAATTTTGTCCTTGTGCACGAGAAAATCGAGCGCTTCTTTCAGCTCGTTTTTGGCCCGCTCCTGTCCGCCGATGTCGGCGAACGTCACGTTGGAGGCGGGTACAGCGTGTTTGCTCGGCTGGGACTTTCCACCGAACGGAAGTTTTCCCTGATTCTGCCGCACGATCAGAAAATACATGGCCGTCAAGACGGCGGCAAACAAGAGAAACGGTGTAATGTTGACACCGAGAAACAGCAGAAAAATCAGGATGCCGGGAAGCACGCCGATCAAGATTTCCTTACCCATGCATCGTCACCTCGTTTCCGGCCGAACGGGGAATGATCGCGTAGAAGTCGTCCTTCCCCTTTTTCAAGTAGACGTAGACGTTGCGGTCGTCCATCAGTGCGGACGCTTCATCCAGCCGATGAGCGGTCTTCCACTCCGTCAACATCTGCGGAATGCGGCTGTATTGATGCAAATCCAGCGCTTCCGTAAAGGAAAATAACCCATCCATCCAAATCTGTTCCAGGTCTTGCGAATCGTTGTCCACGTCAACTTCCACCGTCTTGCCCCGAGCCAGGTCGGCAGTTTCCTGGAGCAAGCGGCGGTATTCCTGCGGGAACAAATCCGGGCGGGTCACTTGCAGCTTTATCTCAATGCGATCCTTGCTAACATCCAAGTGCGTCAGTTCCGCTGACTTCATCTGTCCGATATGGGTGCGAAGCGGTGTTTCCACTTCCATTTTTTGGTATAAAAACCAACCACCGAACAGGAGAGTGAGCGTCGCCAGCAGCGAGAGGCCAATTGCACGTTTTCGCAGTTGCACAGCTACTCCCCCTTTTGTTGTATTGTGCGCTCAGTCAACGGTTCCAGTATATCACATCCGTATAGCGTTTTTTGTATGCAGATGTTGGATACCCGGCCCCGAGCAGAACGGCAAAAAGGCCTTTTTCACTTGGAAAAAGGCCTTTTGAGCGTACATCTGTACATCTGCATCCGGCCTACGCCGGCGAGACGATGTAAGAGGTGAGCAGCTTGCCGCTGAACAGGTCGTAGTGGAGATAGTGAAAGCGGCCGTCACGATCCTGCAGGGTGACTTCCCAGAAGCGGCTGTTTTCGTCCAACCCCGGGACGATGTGCAGCACCCGCGCATCGGGAAAGCCTTTTCTGACTGCCTCTTCGACACTTTCCCGGCTGACCGCCCTGTCCATCGTGTCAAACACGGCCTTGTCGGCGGTCAACCATGCGACTACCGGTGTTCCGACCTTGTTTTTGCCCAGCACGACGGCGTAGGACTCTTTGCTGCGGTACTCGTCAATCACATCGATCTCGGTGATCGTCGTCCGTTCCTGTACCCACTGCCGCACCTGGTCTTCGAAGTCGTGCCGTTTGCCCACGACCGTGGACGTCAAGTGATAGGCGGCACCCAGGGTGACCACCAGACAAACGGCTACAGCCCCTATTATGATTCGTACCAACACAATGACAATCCCCTTTATCCTCCATACGTTACAGCCGGAAGCGAAGCTGGTCCTGCTTCGTGCCGGCCGGTGTCTTCATTTGCAGCAGTACGTCCAACTGCCGCAATTCCCGTGTCGCACCATCGTACCACACATGGTAATCCACGGAAATCTGGCGGGCCATTTCCGCCTCCTGGATGGGAAATGACGGTCCCAGCCACGTCGCCAAAAGCGAGCTGACCTCTTCAGCCGGGATGGACAAGCGGTACCCCTGCCACGCCCGGTTGGAGGGGTCCGACACGGCCAGCGGCGTGACCGAGTGCAGGTGAGCTTTCAACAGTGCCGCATGCTCGTGGGGCGTAAACAGGGCATAGGGCAGCGCTGTGTGGTCCTGCACCTGGCCGTCCACGCTCACGCTGACATCCTGTCCGCTTCGCCTAAGTTCCATGTGGTGACCGTCAAACTCCCCGCTTACTTGAAACTGCTGTCCCTGGTAGCGTCCGCTCAGGACGTGATCTTTGAGCAATACTTCAAACGGCCTCTCCTGTTGCCCGGTGAGCTGGTCCAAGAGAGCGGCCACGACCGTCCGATCCGCTTCCGCACGTTCCGCCTCCGCCATGATGGTCACCTTCCCGTCGTGCCGGTTGTGCAGTGCCCCCAGCGACACGCCAAGGAAAAACAGGCCGAGAAAAACAGGGATCAGCCACCAGAGCTGCTTGGGCCGGACGTACATGTCCTTCCCCTCCTGTCCCGTTTTTCCTTACCCTATGTGCGGCGGGAAGGTTTTAGAACGCTACGGAAAACTTGCTAAACATACCCCCGGTCGTCCCGGTCATACTACAGATACACCCCGAGGAGGTGAGCGCGTGAAACCGTCGCAACGAACGACATCTCCTGACGTGCTAGGGTATCTGCTCCAGGAATACCGCGTCTCCTGGGCAGCGTTGTCGTCGCCGCTGAGAACCTTGACCCACTCGCCCACACTTAAGTTCCGCCACGCCCCGCTTACGGACGTGTGGAAAAAATGAGCGTGGCATGGCGTCCAAACAAAACTTCCCCTACCTACACCTACGCTCCCCTTCTCCTGTCACTTGCCCTGACAGGAGACTTTTACCGTTTCAGCGTTTGGAACACGCGGTTTGCTTCAAAAATCACGCGCTCCTCGTCCACAGTCAACAGCTCGCGGTTGCGCATCAGGAACCGGCCGGCTACGATCGTGTCGGTCACGTCCCGGCCATTGGCCGCATACACCACGTGGGAGACCGGGTTGTGAGCGGGATGGAAATGGGCCTGATGGCTGTCCAGGACGATCAGGTCGGCCTGCTTGCCAGTCTCAATCGACCCAAGCGCATCCGGCTGGAACACGCCATCCGCCCCGTAGCGGGTAGCCATGCGCAGCGCTTCTTCCGCCGGAACGGCAACGGGATCGTAGCTCACTCCCTTGTGCAGAATAGCAGCCAGCTTCAACTCTTCAAACAGGTTCAGGTTGTTGTTGCTGGCGGTGCTGTCTGTACCCAGCGAAACGCTGATCCCCTTCGCCAACATTTTGGGAACCGGCGCCACGCCGCTGGCCAGCTTCAGGTTGCTCACCACATTGTGGGAGACTTTCACCTGATAGTTTGCCAATACATCTATTTCTTCATCCGTCAAATGGACGGCATGTGCTACCAGCGTCGGACGGCGGAACACGCCCAGTTTTTCCAGGTGGGCGACCGGACGAAGGCCATAATCCTGCTCGTTTTGCCCCACTTCCCACTTCGTTTCCGACATGTGGATGTGAATCGGCAAAGCAAGCTCTTCTGCCCGTTCCACAATTTGCATGATAAATTCCGGCGGGCAGGTGTAAGGCGCATGGGGTGCAAGCATCGTGGTGATGCGGCCGTCCGCCTGATTGTGCCAGTTTTTGGCAAAATTGGTGGCCTCCTCAAGTTTTGCCGCCCGCTCTTCCTCCGAGCAGAGGCCGATCATGCCGCGGCACAGCCGGGCGCGCATCCCGGTTGCTTCCACGGCTTTCGCCACTTCGTCCATGTGGTCGTACATGTCGACAAACGTTGTCGTCCCCGTGCGAATCATTTCAATCAGCGACAGGTATGTGCCCCATTTCACATGGTCGCCGGTAAACTGCGCTTCCAGCGGCCACATTTTGTCTTCGAGCCACTGCTGCAGCGGCAGATCGTCTGAGTATCCGCGCAACAGCGACATGCCCGCATGGCCGTGCGTGTTGATCAGGCCCGGCAGGACGTAGTTGCCCTTCAGGTCGATCACCTCGTCGTAGCCGGACACATCCTCAGGCGTCGGCCCAACGTACGTAATCGTGCTGCCGGCAAACGCGACGGCCCCGTCATGAATCACTTCGTTCTGTTCGTTTACGGTGATCACGGTGGCGTGAGTCAAGATCGTCTGTTTCATCGTACCACTCCGTTCTTACGTTAGATAATAAGCCAGGCTTTGCAGACTGGACGTCACATCCGCATAGTGGATGCGCACCTCTTTCTCCGTCCGAATGGTCGTCGGCGCGAAGTTGAGAATGCCTTCGATCCCCGCCTCGATCAAGAGATCGGCCACTGATTGTGCGGCGGCAGCCGGGACCGTAATGATCGCCAGGCGAATGTGACGCTCCTTCACCGTCTCTTTCAGCTCTTCCAACGGCTGGATCGTGATCCCTGCGATCTGCTTGCCCTGTTTGGCCGGATCGCTGTCAAAAATCGCCGCGATCCGTATCTGATCCTTCAGGAACGCATTGTAATTGCTGATGGCATGGCCGAGATGGCCGGCTCCGACGAGCGCGACGCGGATTTCCTGATCCAGTTTGAGAATCTGGCGGATTTTTTCCACCAGGTAGTTGACGTCATAGCCGATGCCTTTTTTGCCGAAATCGCCGAACGCGGCTAAATCTTTGCGGATTTGGGCGGGGTTGATGTCCAGATTTTTGCCCATCTGCTGGGAGGATACCGTCGTCACGCCCACTTGCTGCAGATAGCTCAAATAGCGCAGATAGATCGGCAAACGGCGAACAACCGCTTCTGAAATTTTTTCACTTTTGGCCACGTACGGTCCTCCCTCCTTACGTTTTTCGCTTGACGACACGGTAATCGCGGCCGTTGGACAGAATCGTGATCGTGCCGTGCTGGCTGGTGATGAAGGTCTCCGCCCATGATTCCCCCAGTCGTTCCAGCACTTCCTCCTGGCTGTCTTTCAGCTCGTTTCGGGACTTGCCGGTCAGAATGACTGCCACCTGCGGGTCCACCTTGGAGAGAAACGGCTGGGAAGAGGCCTGATTTCTCCCCTGGTCGGCCACCTTCAGCACTTCCGCCTTCAACTGCCCGCCGTACTGCTCCAATAGGCGCTCTTCCGCCTTTTCATTGATGGCGCTGGCGAAGAGAAAGCGAAGCTGGCCGTGTCGCAGCCGGAATACCAGGGAATTGTCCTGCGGAGACAAAAACAGCGGTTCGCTGGGATGAAGCACGTCCAACACCACGTCGTTGTCCAGTCTGATCGCGTCGCCGTCCGCGACGGGCAACAGCTTCTTGTCCCCTTTGAGCGGGACAAACCCGCGAATCGACGGCTCGATCAGACGGGGCAGAATGACCGTATCCACCAGCATCCGGTCACTGAGGAAGGCAAAGCCTCCCGCTTGTTCCGGCTGATCGTTGGTCACGACGACGTAGTCCAGCCGCGTCAGTTTTTGCTCGGACAACAAGCCAAACAAGACGGGCCAGTCTTCCGCGCTTCCCGTGTCGACCAGCATGGTCTTTCCGCTTGGCAGTCGGATCAGCGTGCTCTCGCCATGCGGCAGGGCGAGAAAGTGGATCACCAGCCCGACAAATTCGCGTTCGTCGTCGCTGGCGTAGGGGTCCTCCACCTTCACCGCGTTCTGCAAATGACTGTCGATCGAACAGCCGGCGAACAGCACGACGCACAGCAGCAGCCAACAAGCCTTACGCGTAATCCCCAGCATTTATTCTATCACCTAAATCCCTGCGAGACTATTGCTTCATTTTATGAGCCTCGCCAGGATTGCATGCAGACCGGCGCTCAACGCCTTTCGTTACGTGCCGGTCTCTTGGGCCAGAAACGGACCGATCCGTTCACGGAGCTCCGGCCAGGTGCCCGTCTGCACCTGAAACGGCGGCAGGGATTGCAAAAACGCCCGGCCGTAGCGTGACTCGATGATGCGTGCGTCAAACACGACCACGACGCCGCGATCCAAATGATGCCGGATCAGCCGGCCGACGCCCTGCTTGAACTGGATCACTGCTTGCGGCAGAGCCAGCGACATGAAGGCGTTTTTCCCGACTGCTTTCAACTGCTCCGCTCTCCCCTGATATACAGGATGGTTGGGCGGCGTAAAGGGAAGCCGCACGATGACCAGGCAGCTGAGCGCTTCGCCGGGGATGTCCACGCCTTCCCAAAAGCTGCTGGTCCCCAGCAGCACGCTATGTTCCAGCTGTTGGAACAGCCGGACCAGCTTGCTGCGGTTGCTGCTGTCAATGCCGTGGCCAAGCAGGGTGTATGGCTCGTCCGTCAACTGCTCCTTCATCATCTGGTATACCTGGCGGAGCATCGAGTGAGACGTAAACAGGATCAGTGTTCGACCACCGGCGGCGCGGATCACGTCCAGGCAGCCCTGCACGACTGCTTCCATGTAGTGTTCGTCGCTTTCTTTTCCCGGGGTGGGAAAATCAGAAGGGATGAACAGCAGTCCCTGTTCCTCATAGGCAAACGGGGAGGGCAGGGTCAGGGTGCGGACCTTCTCCTCCGGCAGCCGGTCCAGGCCAAACCGCTCGATCATGTAGGTAAAGCTGTTCTTCACCGTCAAGGTGGCCGAGGTGAGAATCAGACTGCGTTTTGCGGCAAACAGCGGATGGGCAAGCACATCGGCGACGTTTAGCGGTGCGGCGTGCAAATAGACGTGCTTGCGCGGAGTGCGGGCCTCCACTTCCATCCAGCAGACGTACGCCGTGTCCGGTTCCAGCAAAAAAAAGTGAAGCAGTTCGGCCGTTTCCTGAAGTTCGTCCACCAGGCCGGACACATCCGTCCGCAAGCTGCGCAGCTCATACGGCGGTTTTTCGTCGGCGGGGATGCACGCAAGCAGGCGGTCGATCAAAGCGGTGTACGACGTGAGGGCATCGATCACCCGGCGCGCCGCTCTGCGAATCCGCTCGTGTCGGCCGGAAAACGACTCCTTGCGGTACCGCACGGTTTCATGCCCGGTATCGGTCGTCTCCTCTCCCCGATCCGCCGCCCATTTGTACAGCAGCTGAGTCAACTGCAACGCCTTTTCGCGCAGCGCGGGCAACAGCCCGTCCATCTCTTCCAGGATCTCAGCGACTCTGCCCCCCTCATCCGCCTGCCAATCCAGCAGTTCGGCGGTGAAGCGGCGCACAAGGCTGCCTTCTTCCGTTGCCGCCCGATCCAGGAGGAACATCATTCCTGCTGTGGACAACTGCTTGCCGAGATGAGCGGTAGCGATCTCTTCCAGATGGTGCGCCTCGTCGATTACTGCCGTCTCATACGGCGGCAGGATCCGGCTGTCTGCCTGCAAATCGCTGATTAAAAGCGCGTGGTTGACGATCAGGATGTCCGCGTCCCGCGCCCGCTCCCGGGCCTGGAAATAGTAGCAGCGGCTGAACCACGGGCAGTTTCTGTGCAGGCAGGAAGCGGCATCGCTGTTCACCTGCTGCCAGTACAACTGTCCGGTGGCGGGCAGGCTCAGCTCTTCCACATCGCCCGTTTCCGTCTGGGTCAGCCAGATGAGCATTTGCCCTTTAACCAGGCGCAGTTCCTGACTGTTTCCCTCCACGGGTTCCTCCAGGCTTTGTTCAAACTTGCGCAAGCAGAGATAATTGCCCCGCCCCTTCAGCGTGGCCGCCTCAAAGTCAAACGGCAGCGATTGTTTCAGTGCAGGGATGTCCTTATGAAACAACTGCTCCTGCAGGTGGATGGTGTGCGTGCTGATCACCACGGGTTCACGATTCTGTTTGGCCCACACGATGCTGGGCAGCAGGTAGGCGAGCGATTTGCCGGTCCCGGTCCCCGCTTCCACCAGCAGATGGGCACCATCGCTCATCGCGTCATGGATCGCGCGCATCATCGCTTCCTGCGCTTCCCGCCGCTGATAGCCAGGCAGGTTGCGCCCCAGCGCCGCCTGTTCATCCAGCATCTGCTCCAGCAACTCGGCAAACGGTTTTGTCGGCGCGTCGGACCGGGCAAGCGGCACCTTGGCACGTCCGTCCCGTTTGCGCAGGGCAAGCTGGCGGTACACGTCCCACAGCTTTGACTCGTCTGCCCTGGTGCCGGATTCATCCAAAAGCGGCACCTCCGCCAGCTTTTCCATCTCAATGTGGCGCAGCAGCACGTCGATGTCAGTGCGAAACGACGAAACGAGCATTTGCAGCCGCTGCACCGTCACCAACGGAAGTTGGCGCAGGATGTCCAACAGATGCAAAAACAGCCTGGCCGTCGCCAACGCGTCGCTGTCCGCCTGATGCGGACGGTCGTGTTCGATCTGCAGGTCATCGGCCAATTCCCCCAGGCGGTAGCTGTTTTGCATCGGCATCAAAAAGCGGGACAATTCCACCGTGTCCAGCACATATCCGTCAAACGTATAATAGCCCTGGCTCAGCAGGGCTTCTTGCAAAAATTGCAGGTCAAATGCGGCATTGTGAGCGACAAAAGCCCGCCCCTCCAGCATGCGCAGGAACCTGGGGAGCGCTTCCTCCAGCGAGGGGGCATCTGCCACCATGTCGTCTGTGATGCCGGTCAACTGCGTAATAAACGGCGGGATCGGCTGCCCGGGATTGATCAGGGTGGAGTAGCTCTCCGTAATCTGCCCGTCGTCGATGGCGACGGCGCCAATCTGGATGATGCTGTCCCCCTGCCGCGGGTGGCTTCCCGTTGTCTCAAAGTCTACGACGATAAAACGATTCAATCTCTTGTCACCTCGTACGTGCGCGGACAGTAGGGCGTCCGCTTCCCTAGCATTCGGCAGCGTCCGTACATATTCCTGCTCCGGTCACTGTCTCCGGCTGCAAAAGCTCGCTGGCGACCGTCGGTCCCCCAAGTTTGGCGGCGCACAACTGCAGGTAGAGCGGAATTTCCTGAAAGTGGCCGCTGTGGGGAAGCACCCGTCGAAAATAGTGCTCCGCCAGCCGCCAATTCTCCTCCGCAACGGCAATCCGGCCGAGATGGTAATACCCGAGCGAACGAATATACGGATCACCGTCCTCGGTAAACGGCGCGGCCAATCGCTTGGCTGTCAGCGTGTCCCCCAGCCGCTCGTATGCGGTGATCAGTCCGGACTGGGCCAGCCGGTGATCCCGCTGGTTGCTTAGGATCGAGCGAAACGTCGCCAGCGCGTCGTCCACCCGGCCGTCAAACAGCAGCATCCAGCCGTAGCTGAAGGTAAAGTCGGGATTGTCCGGCGCTAGGCTGATCGCTTTTTTCATCAGGGTCAGCGCCCGCCGCGTGCCGGCGATTAACCAGGTGTTCCAGGCCAATCCGTGCCACGCCCACCCTTCGCGAGGAAATCGCTCTACCAAAAAGTGGTAGCACACCTGGGCGCGGTGATAGTTGCCCAACGATTCATAGAGGCTGGCCATCTCCCGCAGTGTCTCGCTGTCCAGCTTGCGCGTCGGCAGTTTCAGCAAGTCCGGAGGCAGCGGCTGCGCCGACTCGTCACGCGCCTGCAGGATGCGGGCCGCCCTCAACCAGAGCAATTGCGCTTCCCAGTCAGAATCCCCCTCGTGAAGCAGCGATTCGATCGTCTCCAGCGCCTCCTGCACATCGTCGTCCTGCAGGTAGCAGAGCGCCAGGTTAAACCGCGCCTCCCGCTGTTCCGGATGGTGTTCGAGCGCCGTCTTGAAGGCTTGTGCCGCCTCCAGCCACTGCCGTTCTTCCGCCAGCATGCAGCCGATCGCATTGTAGCTGATCGCCGCCACCACCGGCGATTGGGCTGAGCGGCTGAGCAGGCGGAATTCCCGGAGCGCTTCCTCTCTCGCCTCGGAAAACAACAGGCTGTAGGCGTAATACAGCCGACCGCTCTCCCAGTCCGGCGATTCCTTGAGCAGTTCGGCAAAGCACTGCCGGGCGTCCTGATAGAGGCGAAGCTGATAAAACCCTTCGCCTTTGCGGTACATGTGCTCAAAGGGACGACCGGCCACATCTGCCGGGAACGTCCCCAGGTTTACGGCGGCCGTGCTGCTGACATCGTCATGTTGTGTCCCCGACGATGCGTTGACGTCCGTAGTTTCCATCGCCGGTGCGGCTGCGCCCGGTTGACTTGCATCAGCAGACGGATACTCACCCTCCAATTGCGGGTATTCTCCCTCCAGCTGCTTGATATGGCGAATCGCAATGGACAGCTTTTCCTCAAACTGCAGCCACAGATCGACTACCCGATCACTCACCTGGCGCAGTTCAAACAACTCTTCGGCGAGCCGGAGCTTTTCATCCTGGGACGCCGTCGGCCACTTTCGTTCGATTGTCTCTGCTTTGGAACGCAGCGCAGAGAACCATTCTTCCAGCTTCATAAAAAAGCCACCCCCTTGTGGCGTGAGTAGTCTCATTGTCTCACAAGGCAGGTGGCTCTATGCAGGCCTGCCGCTTCCGTCAATAGACGGTCGCGTGCACTTCCTCCGCCAGCAATTGGGCAATTTTGTTGTTTTCGTCCATAATGGCTACGCGCGGCTTGTGGGTGCGAGCTTCTTCGTCCGACATCATCGCGTAGGAAATGATGATGACGATGTCGCCCGGCTGCACCAGGCGGGCGGCGGCTCCGTTCAGGCAGATTACCCCGCTGCCCGGCTCCCCTTCGATTACGTAGGTTTCCAGGCGCGCGCCGTTGTTGTTGTTGACGACTTGCACCTTTTCGTTCGGCAGGATGTCCAGCGCATCGAGGATTTCCTTGTCGATGGTGATGCTGCCGACGTAGTTCAGGTTGGCTTCCGTGACGGTGGCGCGGTGGATTTTTGCTTTCATCATCGTGCGAAACACGGCGGTCTCCTCCCTATTTTCTGTCGTGGTCGCTATACGGTTACGAGCATGTTGTCGATCAGGCGAGTGCGGCCGAACCGCACCGCCAGGGCGAATATCAGCTGCTGGCCGGGGCTGGCCGTGTCCACTGGCGTCAATCGCGGGTACGTCAGCACCTCGACATAATCGATCTCGGCCAACGGCTCGGCCGTGATCATCTCCGCCATGCGCTGCTTGATCTCGTCAAGCGGAACGCCCTCTTTGAGCCACGCATCCGCCTGTTTGAGGCTGCGGTACAGGACGGTGGCCTGCTGCCGTTCCTCCGGGCTGAGATAGACGTTGCGCGAGCTCATCGCCAATCCGTCCGGTTCGCGCACGATCGGGCAGGGCACGATCTGCACCGGAACAGACAAATCCTCCACCATCTGGCTGATGACGGCTAGCTGCTGGGCGTCCTTTTGTCCAAAAAAGGCGGCATCCGGCTGGACGATCTGAAACAGCTTCAACACGACAGTCGCTACGCCGTCAAAGTGACCTGGACGGGATTGTCCGCACAGCGGCTCGGACACCTGCGCCACGGAGACGGTCGTCAACACCTGACGCGGGTACATTTCCTCCACGCTCGGGGTGAACAGGAGGTCAACTCCGGCAGACCGGGCCAGTTCACGGTCCCGTTCCAGATCGCGCGGATAGCGATCAAAATCCTCGTTGGGCCCAAATTGCAGCGGGTTGACAAAAATGCTCATCACGACAAAATCGCACGTCTCCCGCGCCTTCTTGACCAGGCTGAGGTGGCCGTCATGGAGATAGCCCATGGTGGGCACAAAGCCGATCCGTTTCCCCTGCCGGCGCGCTTCGCCGACCAAACGGCGCAGTTCGGCAATCGTGGGTACCTGCAGCATGCGTTCGATCATCACCGGTTCACTCCTTCTCCGTAGAGCTGTTTCACCGTTTCCTCCGCCGCGTGAAAGACGTGTTCGGGAGCCGGAAAACGGCGCTCCTTCACATCGGAGACGTATGCCGCCACTGCTTCGCGGATGATGGTCCCGGTATCGGCGTAACGCTTGGCGAATTTGGGCTTCCAATCTGACGACCCGTAGCCGACCAGATCGTGCAGGACCAGCACCTGGCCGTCACAGGAGGGACCGGCCCCGATGCCGATGACCGGAATCTCCAGCTTGTCCGCAATGACAGCAGCCACTTCCTGCGGCACACATTCCAGCACGAGCGCAAACACGCCCGCTTCCTCCAGCGCCAGCGCATCTTCCAGCAGACGGCGGGCCTGATGCAGCTCACGCCCCTGCACTTTGTAACCGCCCAATTGGTGAACGGCCTGCGGCGTCAGACCGATGTGCCCCATCACCGGAATACCGGCCTGCACACAGCGCGTGATGATCGGGGACAGCTCCCGGCCCCCCTCCATTTTTACCGCTTTGGCCAGCCCCTCCTGCAGGAGACGGCCCGCGTTTTTCACTGCTTCCTCCACCGTGCCGTGGTAGCTGAGAAACGGCATGTCGCTGACCACGAAGGCCCGCTTGACCGCCCTGGTCACAGCTTTGGTATGGTGCAGCATGTCGTCCATCGTGACCGGGATCGTCGAATCGTATCCCAGTACCACCATCCCGAGCGAATCTCCCACCAGGATCATGTCCGCTCCCGCTTCCTCCACCAGCTTGGCGGAAGGAAAATCGTACGCGGTGACCATGGTGATCGGTTGGCCGTCACGCTTTTTTTTACGCAAATCGGACGTGGTGACCGGCGCCAGGTTGTTTGTCATCTCTCCCACCTCTTTGTGCGCCCCACCCCGTGGACCCATCCGGAAATAAAAAACCCTCTCGCCGAAAAGGGAGAAGGGTGTCCATGCAAACATATGTCCATGGTCGCTGGATTCCTTCTGTCTCGGTCCACACAGGCTCTGAGCAGATTGTAGTCCATTACGATGTGTTGTTCATACATAAAAAATACTCCCGGTTTGGAGTGCCGTTCGCCGGACGATACGGCCTCCACCATAGGAGTATACCAGAAGACTTATTCGTTTGCACCATAATTGACGTCGGCGGAATACACTTTGTGCCGTGCACCCGCGGCGTCTTCGATAATCAGGACGCCTTCTTCGTCGAGACCAACTGCTCGTCCTTCCAGTTCGGAATGGATGGTTTTGACGGTCACCCACCGGCCGATCGTGTAGGAGCACGCTTCCCACTCCGTCTTGATCCGGTCGAAGCCGTGCCGCAAATAGTGGTCGTACTCCGCTTCAAAGATCCGGCAAAACTGCTGGATGAACCGCACCCGGTCGACAGTCGTCCCGCTCTCGATCGCAAGCGACGTGGCAATGTCCCTAAGCTCTTCGGGAAAATCGGCCGCGGCGGTGTTGGCGTTGATGCCGATGCCGATGACGAGGTAATTGACACGGTCCGCTTCCGCATTTAACTCCGTCAGCACGCCGCACACCTTTTTGCCCCCGATAAAAATGTCGTTGGGCCATTTGATCTTGACGTCCACGCCTGTCTCCTGCTGCATCGTCTTGGCCACAGCGACAGCTGTCAGCAGCGTCATCTGCGGTGTTTTCGGAATCGGGATCACGGGACGGACGATCATGCTCATCCAGATGCCCGTGCCCTTGGGCGAATGCCAGGCGCGTCCCAGGCGCCCTTTGCCGCCCGTCTGCTGCTCCGCGATCACCAGGGTCCCTTCCGGCATCCCTTTGGCTGCCGCTTCATGCGCCAACAGCTGGGTGGAGACTACCGTGTCGTAGGCCAACACGTGCTGGCCAATCCGCTTTGTGTCCAAGCCGGCGATGACCGCTTCGGCGGACAGGCGATCAGGGGCGGCCAGCAATCGGTAGCCCGCCTTGCGGACCGCTTCCACCTCGTAGCCTTCCTGACGCAGTTCCTCGATATGCTTCCACACGGCCGTCCGCGAGCAGCCGCAGGTCTGGCTCAGCTCCTCGCCGGAGATAAATCGGCCGGGATTGGCGTGAAACGCCTTTAGGATTTCCTGCTTAATGTTCATGACGCGCTACCTCTCTCCTTGCCTCTTCCACCAGTGCCTCCGGGGTGTTGGGCAGTCCGTGCAGCGCCGTTTGCTCCAACAGGTGCAAGAGCACGCGCTGAATCCATCCCCCCGGTTTTCGTTCCAGCGCAGCCTGCAGATCGCGACCGGTGACAGCCAGTTCGCGCAGCGACTTGACCGGCATCGACTCGTAGGCGGCAATCAGCGACCGGGAGGAGCGGCCGTCCTTCCGCTTCCACCAGCACGCCTGCAACAGGTTGTCCGTTTCCATGCAGACTTGCCACCCTGCCTGCAGCAGCAGTCGTCCCCACTCCACGTCGCGCGGCGCATCCCAATCCGGCCGCAGCGACGCCAGCAGCCCGACGAATTGGGCGATCGCTTCCACTTCCCGCTTGGACATCCGAAGCTGTCGACAGAGCGTGCGCGCCTCCTGCGGGTCAAACCGGGCGGCATACATCAGCAGGGCCCACTTTTGGTTGAGCGTACCCAGGTGCACCAGCCGCCACGCCTGCTCGTGCGACGTCCGGAACAGGCGATCCAGCAGCGGAGAAAAACCGGCCAAACCCGTCTGCACGATCAGGCCGATCCCCTTTTGCGGCGCCGCACTGTCGACGATCTTGTGCAGTTCGTCCCGAATTCGCTCTGCGGCGATATGCGACAAGAGCGGTGCCGTTTTCTCCATCGCCGCCAGGGTAGCCGGCTCGATGGAAAAGTCAAGCTGCGCGGCAAACCGCACCGCCCTCAACAGCCTGAGGGCATCCTCGCAAAAGCGCCGCTCCGCGACCCCCACCGCCCGGATCAGCCGATCCCGCAGGTCGTCCCGCCCGCGAAACGGATCGCGCAAACGGTCGAACCGATCCATCGCCATCGCGTTGATGGTAAAATCGCGCCGCTCCAGGTCGAGCTGCAGGTCGGAGACGAAGCAGACCTCTGTGGGCCGGCGGTAGTCCTCGTACGTGCTTTCCACCCGGTACGTGGTCACTTCAAACATCAGGCCGTCAAGCCTGACAGAGACGGTGCCGTGCTGCAGGCCGGTAGGAAAGTGATCGGGAAACAGCCGCATGACGTCGCCGGGATGGGCATTCGTACATATATCTATATCGTGTACGGTTCTGCCGAGCAGCCAATCGCGGACGCACCCGCCGACGAAATAGGCTTCATAGCCGTTGTCCTCCAGTGTGCGCAGGATACGAACCGCCAGTTCCTTGAGCAACTCCTTCACCCCGTTTTTTCGTCCGCCCAGCAAAGGAGGCGTTTGTGTGAAAATCGTATATGGCCTGTTCATCATGATTTCCAAGCTGTTTCAGATGGCGAAAAGCAGCCTGTACCGTCCGTGACCGTCATGACGATCCTGAGCCGATCAGCTGGCGGTACAGCGATTCGTACTGGGACGTGATCTTCTCGTGACAGAAGGTTTCACACGACCGCCGGATACTGTTGCGGGACAGGCGATGGAAAAGATCCGGGTCGGTCAACAGGCGCACGGTCCGTTCCGCCATGCCAGCCACGTCCCCGACCGGCAGGAGAAAGCCGCACTCGCCGTCCAGCACCACTTCCGGCAATCCGCCCGCATTGGTCGTCACGACCGGCACGCCGCAGGCCATGGCTTCCAGCGCTACCAGCCCGAAGCTCTCCTTTTCCGACGGGAGCAACATGATGTCGGCCATGGAAATGACCTCGGCCACATCCTCCTGTTTGCCGAGGAAATAGGTGTCCCCTTCCAGACCCAGTTCGGCCACCATGTTGCGTACCGAGGCCAGGTCAGGCCCCTCGCCAATCAGCATCAGCTTGACCGGAAGCTGCTCCCGTACCAGCCGAAAAACTTCGATCACGTCCGGCACCCGCTTGACCGGGCGAAAATTGGAAATGTGCATCAGGATCTTTTCGCCGTTGGGTGCGAACACGCGCTTCCACTCTCCCACCTCTTTGGGATAGTAGCGCCGTTTATCCACAAAATTGTAGACCGGGACGATCTCCTTGTCGACTTGCAGCAGGTCGTACGTCTGCCGGATCAAATCCTTGGAGACGGCGGTGACCAGGTCGCTTTGCTCGATCCCGAAGCGAATCATGCCGCTCAGGCTGGAGTCGTATCCCAGTACGGTAATGTCTGTTCCGTGCAGGGTGGTTACGATCTTGAGCTGTTCGCCCACCATCTGTTTGGCCAGATAGGCGCACAGTGCATGGGGAACAGCGTAATGGACGTGCAGCAGGTCCAGCTTTTCGTTTTGGGCCACCTGCGCCATCCGGTTGGCCAGCGTCAAGTCGTACGGAGGGTATTTGAAAACGTCGTAATGATTTACTTCCACTTCATGGTAAAAAATGTTGGGATGAAACGTTCCCAGGCGGAAAGGCATGCTGGATGTGATAAAGTGAACCTGATGGCCCCGCTCCGCCAGCAGTTTGCCCAATTCCGTGGCAACCACGCCCGATCCGCCCAACGAGGGGTAGCAGGTAATGCCAATCTTCATCGAGGTGTTCTCTCCTTCCTACAAGCTCGTCAGCACGTAAGGCGCAGCGCTGACAAACCCCTCCGCGTACTTGACGCCTGCCTGCTGCCCGAACAGACGTTCCCTGTATTCGACCAGTTCCAGATACCCGTTGTTGAGCGGCGTAGCGACGCTGCCTTCTTCTTTTTCAAACTGGCTGCGGTACGCACGCAGCACCTCCATTTTTTGCTCGTACACCGGCGTGACGTCCACGACCACATTCGGCGTCACCGTCGTGTTGATAAAATAGTACAGCAATTGGCTGGGGCGGTAGGCGGGCAGGGATTGTTTATACAGACGAATCCCGGCGGAAAAGACTGCTTCTCGGACGATCCGGCTGACGCTCTCGTGATCGGGGTGACGGTCCTGCCAGTAAGGCGCAAGCACCACGCTTGGCCGCGTTTGCCGGATCAGGTCGACGACCCGGCTGATCGCCTCGTCGCGCACCCGTTCCAGGCCGCGATCCGGCAAGCCAAAATTGTAGCGGACGGCAATTCCCAGCCGCTTGTCGGCCTCGGCCGCCTCCGCCTGCCGGCGCTCGACGGTGCCGTTGGACGAAAGCTCGGCGTAGGTCAGGTCGAGGATGCCGACGCGTTTGCCCTGCTTCACTGCCAGCAACAGACTGCCGGCCGCCCCGATCTCCACGTCATCGGGATGCGCTCCGATGGCGAGGATGTCAAGCTCGCTCATGCCTGCTCCTCCTCGCGCACGACCTCGCGCCAGCGCAATTCGCCCCGTTCCAGCGCCTTCAGCAGCACTTCTGCCGTGCCCATGTTGGTGGCAAACGGAATCTTGTGCACGTCGCACAGGCGAAGCAGTGCGATAATGTCCGGTTCATGCGGCTGAGCCGTCAACGGGTCACGCAAGAATATGATCAGATCCATCTCGTTGCGGGCAATCATCGCTCCGATTTGCTGATCTCCTCCCAGGGGGCCGGAGAGAAACCGCGTGACCTGGAGGGATGTTGCTTCCATGATCCGAAGTCCGGTCGTCCCTGTAGCGTACAATTCATGCTCGCGCAGGATGGACTCGTAAGCCATTGCCAATTGAACGATTTCTTCTTTTTTTCTGTCGTGTGCGATCAAAGCAATTCTCACGCAAACCTCTCCCTCGCTGAAAGTAGCGTTATCCCGCCTAATCCTAATCAATCAGGTGCTCCAGTCCATAGATCAGTTCGCTCAGGTTCACAACGGCCTTAATTGCCATGTTTACACCCGGCATGAACGACTCGCGGTTGATCGAGTCGTGACGGATCGAAAGTGTCTGGCCAGTTGCCCCGAACAGCACTTCCTGGTGAGCCACCAAGCCCGGCAACCGCACGCTGTGAATCCGGAACCCGTGGTATTCCGCGCCGCGCGCCCCCGGGATGCTCTCCGCTTCTTCCGGGTGACCCTGTTTGATTTCCTCACGAACAGCTGCGATCATCTCCGCCGTTTTCAGCGCCGTACCGCTGGGTGCGTCCAGCTTCCGGTCGTGGTGCAGCTCGATGATCTCCACGTGCGGCATGTATTTCGCTGCCATGGCGGCAAATTTCATCAGCAAAATGGCCCCGATCGCGAAGTTGGGCGCGATGATGCCGCCAAGCCCCGCCTCCCGGTATCTCGCCGTCAACTCCTGAAGCTGCGCCGGTGTCAGTCCGGTCGTCCCCACCACTGGCCGAATGCCGTGGGTAAGGCACAGTTCGAGGTGTCGGTAGACGCTGTGCGGCGTCGTAAAGTCAACGAGCACGTCGGGGCGCATTTCGTCCAGCTGCCGCTGAATCGCCTCATCATCCCCCCGCGTGTCCAGTGCTCCTGCGTACACCAACTCCTCATCCTGCTCCAGCATCTTGACCACTTCCTGGCCCATGCGGCCATGGGCCCCTGCTACTGCTACACGAATCAGTTTGTCCATTTCTAGTTCGTCTCCTCTACTCTGGTCCAGCGATCCTTATCGCGCGTGTTAAATTTGTGCATAATACGATCAAATGCCTCTTGCAAATCAATACCGAGCGAATTGGCGAAACACAGCACGATAAAAAAGACGTCGCCCAGTTCTTCCTCCACGGTTTTCTCCGCTTCGTCTTTTTTCTTCGGTTTTTCGCCGTAGTAGTGGTTGATCTCCCGCGCCAGTTCTCCCACCTCTTCCGTCATCCGGGCCATCATCGCCAGCGGGGAGAAATATCCTTCCTTAAATTGTGATATGTACTGGTCGACTTCCTGTTGGATTTCCTGCAAGGTCTTCCGCTGATTCATCAGGTCACTCCTCTGCCAGAGAATATTCGGTGACTTTATCGTACCTGAAAAGCCTGCGTTTGCCAAATCTCAATACGCTGGCTGGAAGGTTATGGACAAGCAAATCAACATTCCATTATAATGGCTGTCGAACCTACCAACAAGCCTTCAACCAACTATTCGCACGAAGCAGCCAGTCGGGCAGTCACACGCCTCGGCCGCATCCAACCATGCGAATGTCTGCCGCCGCAAGGTATCCCCCAGAGGACCCTCCCGCTGCCTCGGACAGAAGCCTTCGGACGCAGGATCACCGACAAGAAGGGAGAACGCTTATGAATCTGCGCCTCAAAAGCATCATCGCCATCATCGTCGGATCCGCCATCATGGGATTCGGCATCAACGCCTTCAACATTCCAAACAATCTGGCTGAGGGCGGCATTACCGGCATCAGTATTCTGATCAAGCTGTTGATCCCAAGTGTCGACCAGGGGATCGTCTTTTTCGTCCTGAACGTGCCGCTGTTCGTGATCGGGTGGAAAGTGCTGGGACGCACTGCTTTTGCCTATACGATTCTTGGCACAGTTGCCCTCTCCGTCTTTCTCTCTGTATTTGAGGGCGTGCTGCCCCTGCCAATGGACGATCGGCTGCTCGCCTCGCTGTACGCCGGCGTGGCAGTCGGGGTAGGCCTCGGTATCATTTTCCGCTACGGCGGCACCACGGGTGGTATCGACATCATCGCCCGCGTACTGCAAAAATACATGGGCATCAGCATGGGCCGTACGCTGTTTTTTGGCGACATGCTGGTGATTGCCGCGTCGCTGATCTATTTGAATCTCGAAAGCGCCATGTACACCCTGGTCGCCGTCTTCATCGCCGCCCGCGTCATCGACTTTTTTCAGGACGGCGCATACGCCGGAAAGGCGCTCACCATCATCTCCAATCACGCCGATGCAATCGCCAAACAGATCCTGGAGCTGGGGCGCGGTGTTACGCTGCTGGCAGGCAAAGGAGCGTTTTCCGGCGAGCAGAAACAGGTCGTGTACGTCGTGGTCAGCCGTAACGAAGTGATGCGTTACAAAAGCATCGTGCAGGAGATCGATCCCCATGCCTTCGTGATTGTCAATGACGTGCACGAGGTGCTCGGCGAAGGATTTACCCTGGATGAAAACAAGCAGCCCATTCATGAGTAATCGGACCAAAGCCCATACCCTGCAGCTGCCACGGGGACATGCATCACGCCTGCTTCGCCGTATCCCCGAATCACCGTGAGTCGTTTGGCTGCAGGGTGTGCAGGCACTAGGGAAGCGAAGCCCTATGCTCCGAACATTTTTCTGGCCCGCCATATCCGCGCTACTACGCCCTGTGCATAAAGCAGGTGCACAGGGGCCTTCGACATGTCGATACCGTATTGGTCCCCCATCGTATTTTCCCGGATCACCGCCTCGGCTGCCTGCAGACGCCAAGGTTCATGGCAAATATCCCCGCCGTAAATCCGCTGCGTGCGGGGGCACAAACAGCAAAAACGATATCGCTCGGTCAGCCAATGCTCAATGCTGCCTGGTCTGGCCGTGAACGGTTCGGACGCAGGACGGTAGATCGCGCTGAACCGCTGCTCCCCCCCTTTCCGCTCACTTTGGAAATGGATCTCCGCTGCTGTCCGTTTGATTGACATCTTCGCGTGGAAGTACGGTAGGTGATAGGTCAATTTTGCCGCTCCGACGGCCAACTGATTGGACGCGTCCAATGACAAAAAGAATACCGCCGGTTTTCCACCTAAGATCACGTATGTGCGCACATTGATTTCCGGAAAGGGAACTGTTACGGGAACTGGAAGAAACCTGAGCGGAATCTCGCTCATTTCAAACGGAATCAGGCCAATCCACGCCATGCCGTCAAATGTATCTACTTCCAACGGAGGAGGAACAAACGGCTGAATCCTTTCAACCGGAACAGGCCAATGGGCAAACAGCAAATCTGCCCAGGTTTGCGAGATGATCCATGTGCCTTTCATGTCGCCCCCCTCCTCTCGCTGCTCGTGTCAAAACGTCTCGAACAGACTCAGCACACTTGGACGCTCCCGGTTTGCCTCTAACTCCTCAGCAGTATCATCTCCCATCGACAACGCCATATCGTCTGGTTCCGCCTCTTCTGACGATGAGCCGGGTACGATCTCATATGGGTGAGTGACCAACCGCACCTTCGTAACCGTGCTCGTCCATTCGTCAAGCGCTACCAGATCGTCTGCGTTCACGTCCCTCAAGGAGGTCTTACCCAGCGCACGAATGGCGACTTTCATCTCTTCCACAAACGAAACCAAAAAATTCTCCAAGGAATGCGCGGCCTTCTCTATGTCAAACGCCTTCTTTTGGCTGCCCGTGTAATAGGCAAGCTGCGTGGGCGGCTCCCACGGAATGGCTTTGGTCACCTGCTCATGGGTCATGGCCCACAACAAGGCTGTCCCCATGAACACGGCATCCGCTCCCAAGGCGAGTGCTTTCAAACATTGGCCGGGCGTAGAAATTCCCCCACCGATCAGGAGGCTGATCCTGTCTTTGACTCCCCGCTTTTTCAGGTAGTGAACTGCGCGAGACAAGGCGAAAATCGTCGGCAGGCCAAAGTCGTCTTCCAAAATCGGCGGCCCCCCTTTTGTGCCGGCCTGTCCGCCGTCCAGACTGATAAAATCCACTCCGGCCTGAATGGCTACTTCCAGGTCGGCTTCCAACTTTCCGCTGGCACACATCTTGACACCAATGGGGACGCCTTGCGTTACAGAGCGCAGTCTGTCGACCAAAAGCTTCAGATCCTGCGGTTTGACAATTTCCGCGTGACGGGAAGGGATGATGAGGCCCTCACCGTCCGGAACCTGCAGAAGTTCACGGGCCCGTCCATCTATATACTTGGACGGGATTCTGCTCGCGGCACCTGCTGTTGCCCCCTGACCAATATGAATCTCGATCGCATCTGCCTGCTGAAGAGTCTCCGGCTCTTTGGCCCAGTGCCCGGAATTGTACTGCAAGATGTAATGGGCGGCATGTGCTCGCTCTTCGGGCAGCAGAGGTCCTTCACCAGAGTTCGTCGCGGTTCCGACCGCTGCCGTTCCTTTGGCGATCGCAATTTTTACGTTTTCGGACACCCCGATGCCGTAACCCATTGCGCCGGCCATCACGGGGATTTTCAGGATGAGCGGACGTTGGGCAAGCGGGCCAATGGTCGTCATCATATCGACGGGCGCATCTTCCGGTGCGGGCAGTGTGGCAAGCTGAGCAGGAGAAAAAATCAGACCGTCAAAATCCAGAAACTTGCGCGGACTGCCAAACGGTCGCTCAATTACGCCGCCGCTGGATGCGCGAAGACTGTTTTCCACGACGATTCGGGGGCTGGTTCTGGTAAGCGCCGACACCATCTCCCAAATGTTTTCCGGGTAACGGTCAGCCATCAGCCGTTTCGTGAAGCGCCCGACTCCCCATTTGATCAAAGGGCGGGCAAACAGGAAGGCGATCAGCCCCGCACAGAGAATGGCCAGAAATGCCCCGGCGAACGCTCCGGCGAGATAGGAAAGCCACGTGTTGGTCATGACAACCTCCTAGCCCTTTTTTCATCCCTCATTATTTCGATCTTGCACGCAGCCTATGCGTCTGTCGCATAAAAGCACCGGTTGGAAACAAACGCAGCCACTCATTTGCTGGTATACACGTTTCCCTGTCTTATCCAGTTCCCCAATGCAGCCACATCCGTCATCAACGACTGCCGTACGTACCCGATATCCAAAATAGCAAAGAGCATCTACGCACATGGTAGATGCTCTTTTCACACCATCAGGTAGGGTTCATCTGCCCCCGGTATTTTTTCCAGGCCACATATGCCAGTGTCAGCACCACGGCTGCAACAATCGCCACAAACATCGGAAACGGCGAGGCCGGCCGCATCAACTGGGCGATGGTGCTCTGATCCTTTCCAATGAACGCTGCCTGCATCGTGACGTTCAAATCGCGCAGGGCGTTCCGAACCATCTGCCACTCGATCCGGTCGCGGCGCAGCTCTTTGGAGATGAGATCGTACGCAGCGTCGATCTGCCTGATCTGCTCTTCCCTTAAATGGATGCTCATCGCCGGTTTGATCGCCAGATACAAGCGGGTGTTTTCGTCGAATTGTTGGCGAAACTGGTCATAATTCCGCTCCACTGCCGACTCCATCAGATTTTGCATCTGGGTCGCATAGGATACGTAGTAGCTTCGCCACATTGGCTGATGATCATGGGTAAGCGCGTCGATGGCGATCCGCACGCGGGTCGCGTGCCACAGCAGTTGATCGCTCGTGCTGGACTTGGCAAAGCTGTTTTTCGCCGCCAAAATTGATTGCGTCACAGCGTTCAAACTGTCTATCCGCAGGGAGACGGGCAGGCGTTGCTGGGGAAAGCGCTCCGCCAGCTGCCGGATCTTCTCCTGTGCCGCCTCCAGCTCCCCTCTTTTCGTATGGGTTAACAACTCTTGCGCTATGTGATCCAACGCGGCCAACTGTTGTTCTTCGGCCGGACGGTCAAGCTTGTTGAGCAATGTATGGATGGGCCAGGACAGGAACAGCCCGATGATCAGGAAGAACAGCAGAAACCGGATGTTTTTTCTCAATGCAAAAACCCTCCTTCCCCTAGTAAAGACTATGGAAAGGAGGACAAGATTAGACCTTGATTCTGTTGAACCGCGTGAAGGTAAACCAGATCACTGCGATGGAAATCAGGCTGAGCAGAACCGTGCAAAGGCCGACGAATCCCTCGTACGGATCCAGCACGGCAGGCAGCCACGGATGGATGTCCATGACGTAATCGAGGAAATCGTTATTCAACGTCCACAGTGCAGCGATTCCCACCGGCAGCCAGCTCAGCTTGAAAAAGCGGGCATACAGCACCGATTCGACGGCCATGCCTGCGTGGGAGATCAACAACATGATATCTGTCCCGCTCACCTCGTCACCCAACAGCCATCCGGCCACGATGATGCCTACTGCCCAGACGCCGTATTTAAAATTGGTGATGCCGGCCAGAGATTCCAGCACCGGTATGTGCCGTCCCATCAGGTAGGTAAACAGCACGATGGTAAATAGTCCGCTCCCCGTGGGACTGTCCGGTACAAACGGGCGCAAATACCCCGGGGTAGCTGCCAGTTGATCGCTGTACCAGACAAAGCCGTAAATGGTTCCCAGCAAGTTGACGACGAACAGGGTCCAGAGAAACCACCTTTTCCCCAAAGACTGCCGGAACCACATCCATAACCAGTTCATGAACATCGTCTCCCACTATGTAGGCCGTTAAAGAAAAAGCTGACCGAACGTCAGTCAGCTTTTCTTGCATGGGCTTATTTCAACGTAGCCATGTACTCAGCCAATTTCTGGATTGCTTCTTCATCCTGAATCAGGCCGCCCGGCATTGCCGGCGGTATCCCGTTCTTGATGATCTCGGCAATCTGGTTTGCGTCATACCTGCTTCCGACCTTCTGCAGATTGGGCCCCATGCCGCCTTCCATGTTCTTGCCATGGCAACCCATGCAGCCCGTTTGAGCAGTCCACAGTGCATCGGCCTTGAAGCTCGGATCAGCCGGAGCCGGAGCAGCTGCGTTGGAGCCGCCTCCGCTGCCGCTGCCGCCGTGATTGGACCCGTGGTTCAGGGTGTGCTCATGGTCTGCTGCCCACGTCAGGTAGAAAATCGACACCAGCGCCGTCATCATCAGACCGGTTGCCACCGGACGGCGGGACGGACGGCGTTCTTTGCTGGTATCCAGCCACGGAGCCAGCAGCAGCGCACCAAAGGCAATACCCGGAATGATGACCGTACCCAGGACTACCCAGTCACCTGCCGCCCACGGATACTTGAGCATTTGATACAGAAACAGGAAGTACCAGTCCGGCAGCGGAATGAACGACGTGTCGTTCGGGTTGGCCTTGTCGGTCAGCGGGGACGGGTGAGAGACAGTCAACACCAGAAACCCGACCAGACAGACGGCTGCCACCATCCACTCTTTCAGCAGGAAGTTCGGCCAGAACGGCTCCGTTTTTCCCGGAAAGTCGGAGTACGACGGGGCAATGTTTGGAATGCGCTTCGCCGGTATCCGGGAGTCTCCGACGAAGGTAGCATCTTTTTCGTGTTTCGCCATGCTATTTCCTCCTTATAATCGAAGACTCATCATAGTGGACCCGAGATACCTTGCGCGCGAATCATGATAAAGTGTGCTCCCAACAGACCCAAGAGGGCACCTGGCAGGAAGAACACATGAATCGCGAAGAAGCGGGACAGGGTTTGTGCCCCTACGATTTCGCCGCCGGTCAGCAGGGTTTTGACGTACGGACCGATTAACGGCACGGAGTTCGCGATCTCCAGACCTACCTTGGTCGCGAAGTACGCTGTGTTGTCCCAAGGCAGCAGGTAACCGGTGAAACCAAGGCCGAGCATGACGAAGAAAATCAACACGCCCACTACCCAGTTCAATTCACGCGGTTTTTTGTACGCACCGGTAAAGAACACACGCAGCGTGTGCAGAAACATCATGACAATGACCAGGCTGGCCCCCCAGTGGTGCATGCCGCGCACGATTACCCCGAATGCCACTTCGTTCTGCAGGTATTTGACCGATTCATACGCATTGATAATGTCCGGTACATAGTACATGGTCAGGAACATACCAGACAGGATTTGAATGACTGTAATAAAGAACGTAAGGCCACCAAAGCAATACACAAACGCGGAAAAATGGTGTGCCGGGTTTACGTGCTCTGGGACTTCGTGGTCGGCCAAATCGCGCCACATCGGGGTGATGTTCAGGCGCTCATCAACCCAGTCATACATTTTTTGCAACATCTTAGCCACTCACCCCCGGACGAAGATTTGGTTTCAGTTTGCCCAAATAGAGCTTGCCGTCCTTCACTTCCGTCTCGTATTCATCGAGGGATGCTGTCGGCGGAGTTCCCAAAATGTGCGCACCTTCCTTGTTATAACGACCCAGGTGGCACGGACAGAAATACTCGTTGGGATGATTCGGGTCCGAGTTCCAGCTCACTGTACAGCCCAAGTGCTTACAGATCGGGGACAGCGCGAGAAACTCGCCCTTCTCATTCTTGGTCACCCACGCCGCCAATGTCGACTCGGACTCATACCACCCGTCCTTGGTATGTACCTTGAAATCCACGCGTTTCGGCTCGGGACCGAACTCATCCACGCTTCCGACAGCCACTTTATCTGTACCCGCACTGCCTTGCAGCAAGGGGTCGACTGCAAAACGAAGCATTGGTGTGATTATTCCTGCAGCGAGGAATCCGCCTGTTCCCATGAGTGCGTAGTTGAGGAACGTACGTCTGGAAATTTCCCGTTTGTCGCCCATGTCTTTTTCCCTCCTTACTCTGTAGAATAGCGCAACTATGGCGATTTCCATACATATACACTAGGTCAATCCCAATCATAGCTAAACGCCTATAGAGATGTCAAGAATATCCGGGGGACGGGCCCGGCCCCAACCTCGTCTGATTGAGAGATTGTTGCCATTTTGTCAAATATGGCAACTCTCCCCTGATTGATATAGTATTTCCTGAAATATTTCCGCTTATTGACGGCCGCCGTGCTGCCAGTGACGAATAATTTCCCGGCTGAGGACATCGATCGTTACCTCAAAGCGGAGTGCCGATTCCAGGTCTTCATCTCCCACTGTCAGCCTCAAGTGACTGCCTTCACCCTCGTGTGCATCCAGCCGATCCCCGCTGAACTGCAGCAGGACGTAGTGGGCAAACCCGGCCGGCAGCCGTTGGGCAAGCGGCTCGTCACCGATCTGGTAACAGAGCGGGAACATCAGCACCCGTCCCTTCAAACGCTGTTCGATTGAAGCGGCCACCTGCACCAGATAACTCATCCGCTGCACGTGCTCCTTCACCGGCTTCTCCGGTCGGTACAAATAAAGAGGGAGCAGCGCGGTGTCCACATAGGTCCGCAGCTCCTCCCAATTTTCCAGTTCTTGAACATTCCACTGCATCAGGCGTCTCCTCTTTCCATTACTATCTGAAATTAAGCGTACCATGAACAGGAGGAGACAGGCAATCCACCATCACCTGCCCAACGTTACGATTGTTCGTAGGCCATGATCTGGCGCAGTTCGTCGGTCAGACGCATAAACCGCTCCTTGTTTTTCATCGCCAGCGCTTCGTCGATCTCCTTGTACAGGGTGCGCTTACGATACAGACGCACTTGCTCGTCAATCACCATTTCCGACAACAGCCCCGACACCAATTGGTTATTCGTCCCGTACACATTGGAATTGGAATAAAAATTTGGCCACTCCATGATACATCCCTCACTTCAATAAAATAGTCGATTCGGCAAAGCCATTGTATTTGCGAAGCCATGTCTGGCTGGCATACGTCCCGGCGTACAGCCACTGACCGCTTTCATCCTGTCCGACCCGGAGCAGCCCCAGATGGACCATCATTTTCAGGACGCGGTTGGTCAGAATGTTGACTGGGTCATCGTAGTAAAACGGCCTGATCCAGGGTAGCAGCCGGTCCGAAAGCGCGTCTTGGCTGACCCAGCCTCCCGCTCCCAGCAGGGGAATCAGTTGGACAAGCATCGGCAGATTGGGGACCGACCGCTTGTACAGCCGCATCCAGAAGCGGATCAGATCGTGGTGCAGTTGATCGTCATACGGCTGGTTCAACCGTTCTTCTCCCGCTTCCGTAAGCATTACCTGCCCCGGCATCTCTTCGATCCATTTCTGGTAGTAGCAGTAGTCGTAAAGCAGCGAGAACCGGTCCGGGTACAGGTCGAAGTGAAGCCCGTAGCCAAAACGCCATTTCTGCGGCGTGAGCGGCTCTTCCTTGATGTGCAGAAACTGAAACAACTGCTGCTGGTACCGCTTGTACATGGCACCGTCCGCAGTCAGCGGAACAGGCTCCTGCTGCAGGAATTGTAAAAATTGCATGATATCGTCACAGAGTGCGGTTCCTTCGTCGCGATAGGCCGTCGGTTCCGCTGCTGTAACAGTAACCCGCCATTTGTCCAGCCACGCCTGCAGGTACGGTTCCCGCATGTCCAGGGGAATCTGGTACTGGCCGCCCGCCCTGCTTTTTGCCGGGAAGATCCAGCCGCGCCGCATTGCGTCGGCGATAAATTTGCGCGCGTTTTCAGCCTTACGTTCCTTGTGTGCATCCAGTGCCAAGCCGGCCTTGGCCATCAGGTCTTCGAGCGACATCAACGTGCGCTTGTCGAGAAAGAGCAGGAGGAAAAAATGGGCTTCTTCCAGCGAAAGCCGCTCCACTTCCCGGGTGATGGTCTCCCGGTATCGTAAATTGGCAAGAAGTGACGTGATCAGTTCATTCTTGGAGTGAGGGTTGCATTCACAGCCGTAGTAATCGGCGATTTGATGGAGCTGCCGGATGTCGGTGTACACCAAGATCTCAGCCAAGTTCATCTGAGCATCCCTACTTTGCAAGGGTTTTTCTTACCCACCATTCTTGCCAAATTACGGCAAAATAAACAGGAAGCCGCCAGTGCAGCTTCCTGCCAGAGCCGTTTGTTATTCGTCGTCTATATTCCATTCGTCGTGCAGCTTTTGGTATTCCTTGGCTTCTTCGTAGCGGCCCGCTTGCGTCAACAGGGCGATCAGGCGGCGAATGTGGTCCAGGTCAAACCCGGACAGTGCCACGTATTGCTTGAGCGCATCGATCGCCTTTTCCGTTCGGCCGAGCGAGAGGTAGATGTCAGCCGCAAGCGGATAGGCGACGACGTATTCCTCATCGATCGCCTGCAGGCTGGACACCAGCTCCGCCGCTTCCTCCAGCCTGCCGAGGTGAAACGCCATCAGCGCGCAGCCGTACAGCACTTCCTCCGAGCGCTCCAGGGCCAGCGCCTGGTGATACACCTGATACGCCTGTTCAAACTGTCCGCTTTGGGCGAGTGAGCGTCCCTTGGCCAAAAGCAGCGGCAAGCTCTCCGCTCCGGCCTGCTCCAGCAGTTTCATTGCCTCCGCATCGCGTCCCACGCGGAAATACATGTCGCCCAGTGCGGCGAGGATGTCGGGATCGTCCGGCTCCTTCTGACGGGCCTGTTCCAGGTACTTGACCGCTACTTCGTCGAGGTCCTGCATGGCGTACAGATCTGCCAGCAGCAGATCCAGCCGGATGTGTTCCATCCCCGATTCCTTCAATTCGTACAACAGGTGCTGCGCGGTCTCAAAATCACTCGAATCCAGCGCAATTTCCGCCATCATCATCTGGCATTCTTGCCGCTGCGCCGCCTGTAACCCGGGATGTTCCTGCAGTATGTTGGAGAGCAGACTGGAAGCCTGTTCGAGATGGCCAAGGCGGTACCACACTTCCGCCAGGTACATCATGACCTCCGGCAAATCCTTGCCGTGCTCCTGTACCTTTTGCAGCGCTTTGAGCCCCAGTTCCACCTCGTCGTTTTCAATCCGTTTGATTGCTTCGTCTATGACGTACAGCCATTTGTCTGTCATCGTCCTCACCTCGTATGTATGGTTGCTCTCGTCATGTAAAAGAGCCGCAAAAGACCGTCCGAAGACGGTCTTTTTCCGTATGTTCCTTCTATTAAATCATATACCATTATGCCCGTGTCAACCAACTCATGGAGAGGACGGTGACCAAGATGCCAAACACGCTCAGCACGATCCCGTAGTTGGGTTGGGTTGGGTCAGTCGGCGAATGCACACTGTTGAACGGTACGATCGAGGCCGTCTCCCTGACCAGCGGCTTTTCATCAGATACCAACGGCTGCGGTTCCACGACGTAGGTGCCGTCCTCCGTCTGCATGGAGGATGTGATGACTTGCGCCTTTTTCCCCATCGCTACCACTTCCCCGTCAATCATCAGGGAGTTGGCCTGCTCGGTACTGCTCGTATTGACGTACAACGTAAACGAGCAGAGCATCAGCAGGATAATGGCGGCACACGCGCCAACGCGTCGCATCCGGGCCGTCACGGTAAACACTTTTTTCCCAATCGGAATCGCCCACTTCTCTTCCGAAAGAATTCGGGCCATTACGGCATCGACAATCGATTTGGAAGGCGTGACAGCATGGTACCGTTCCCTGTCCGCTTTCATCCAATCGCCGCTGTCTTTCCACAACGCGAAATCGGCACTGCAGGCACGGCAGCTCGTCAAGTGATTGTCAATCCGCCGGCGCGTCAATTCGGACAGCAGGCCGTCGGCGTAATCAGGCATCAATTCCTGTACTTCTTCACATCTCATCATCGATTCATCCCTTCAGCTTCATCCAAATGAGGGTCCAGGATGTAGGCTTCCAACTGTGCTCTAATGCTCTGCCGCGCCCGAAACAACAGGGATTTTACCGAACTCACCGTCAAGTCTAGAATGGTGGCGATCTCGTTGTAATCCATCTGCTCGTATTCCCTCAGGATCAAGGCTGAACGCTGCTTTTCCGGCAGGTTGTTGATTGCCTGTCTGACCAGGTGCTCCCGTTCGTTTCGCAGCAGGACCTGCTCCGGCAGGCGATCGTACGACGCAAGCGGAACTTGCGGATTATCCTCAAGGTATACGTCCGAATTCCGGCTTTTGCGCAGCTCGCTCAGCACGGTATTGCGGGCTATGGTGTAGAGCCACGTAGAAAAGGTCGCTTCTACATCGCGGAACGAGTGAATGCTTTTATATGCCTTGTAAAACGTATCCTGACAGATATCCTCCGCCATGTGCTCCAGATGAGCCTGGCGAAGCAAGTGAGTAACAAATGCAAGAATCTTTTTTTCGTATCGCCGGATCAGTTCGGCATAGCATTCCAGGTTGCCTTCTTTAATTTCACGGATAAGCTGGGAATCGGTCATGTGCAGGAATACCTCCTATTGCAATTCCGATCCCTCAGCGGCCTTTGTTACATTAGACTGCTGGGGATGTAAAAAGTTGCGCTGCCCGGGCAATTCTTTTGCCTCACCCGAGGCTGGCATCCACTGCGAAAAAACCCCAGATGTTGGGGCTATATGACATAATTATACGGCTTGATATCGAGGAGGCATCGTCCCATTCCTATTGTCGAAGCATAACACTGGTTTCGGTACAACCACTTTCCATTTGACATGACAGATGTTGGCAGAAAAAATTCACTCAGGTTGAGAATAGTGGAAAGAGCAAAATTTGTCAACCAGTGTTCTTTTTTCAGGAAAAGAATGTCAGCATCAGCACCAGGCATGATGCGGCCCTTACGCGGATACAGACCAGCGGCCTTGGCAGCGTTTGTCGAAGCGACGCGAACAAGCAGGCACAAGAGCGATTCGGGGTCATAATCTTTGTGTCGCAAGTCGACCTGCACCTCGTCCAGCGCAGCTACGACCGGCAGCGAACGGAACCAGTGGCCGACGAGCTGACGCAGCGCCCGTTCACATTGCTCGCCGCGAAGACGGAAGACGTGGTAGTACGGGTCGCAGTCCTTCAAGTCAAGCGCGGGATCTCCCTCCACCCACGTGCGGATTTTCCAATGGCGGCACAGGGAAAGCCACTGCCGATGCAGACGGAGACGCTCCTCATGATGTAATTTCGCTTCCTTCGGCACCCGCAACTGCAGCATCACCTTGTATGACGTAAGAAGGGGTGAAATCGTTTCCCAATCTATGCGAAAAAGTTCTTCGGGTCGGTGCACGACGACCCGCAGCAACCGGTATCCTTCGCCGCACCACCTGCGGACCGTCTTGCCGTTCAGCCACGAAGCCGGCAGTTCCACCAGCAACGTGTAATCAATCAGATTGTTAAAGTGCATCGCCGTCTGGTAGCGCACCTGCGAATGATCCATCCACGCTTCCGGCTGGAGCGTGTCCACCAGACAGGTATATCCCTGCCGGATGAGCAGACGGATTGCATCAAGGTACTCGGGCAGCCGCCTGGTCCGCCCGTGCGGCCGTTCCGGCATGGCGACAAAGCCTGGCAGCAGGTACATCCCGGATGCGTCGATCTCGTAAGGACGTGCCTTTCCCATCACAGCTTTTGGCAAGCTGTCTTTGGCGATCCGGCGGATAATCCCACGGGAAATCCAGACGTCTGCTTCGATGATTCCGTATGACGTCACGACGTTTCCTCCACGTATCACAACCTCTTCCTGCCCCACAGCTCGTCCCTCCCCCCGCCATCCGGCGGCTTGTTTCAGTACGAACTTATGCGCAGAAAGTGAAAAAAGAACAAAAAAAGACCGCCGTTAATGTAAGCGCATTCAAAACGGCGGTAGCACTATTCGTGCAACAATATATTGGATAGGAGTGGAGAGAAACCATACTGTACCTTTATTATAGCGTAAGGTAAGCTCTTGTCAAATCTTTTTTTCAAGTTTCGTTTTATATTGGTCACTGGCACGAAGCAGCAAACAGCGCGATCGCGATGAAAAAACCCGCGCTTGGCGGGTTTCTCTCGCTTGGTTCTGGACGCTCTAGTTTGCTTACCGTATGCTGATGCGCGCCAACAGGTCGGCAAAGCCGGGGAAAGAGACGTTGATCGCCGCGTCATTTGCGATCACGGTTTCGCCCTCCGCCGCCAGACCGGCGATCGCCATCGCCATGCCGATGCGGTGGTCGCCCATGCTGTCGATCGCTGCTCCGGTCAGCTGCGTCGCCCCCTCCACGATCAAACCGTCCGGTGTGGGCGTTACGCTCGCCCCAAACTTGGACAGTTGGCTGGCTACGGTCGCGATCCGGTCCGTCTCTTTTACACGCAGTTCTTCGGCGTCGCGAATCACCGTACGACCGTTGGCCCGCGTGGCCATTACAGCGATGACGGGGATTTCATCGATCAGGCGCGGAATGATTTCACCGCCGATCTCGATGCCGCGCAGCTCGGAATGGGTGACGAGTAGGTCGGCTACCGGCTCTTCGTTGACGATCCGTTCGTTCTGCAGCTCGATACGGCCGCCCATGGCGCGGACCACATCGATAATCCCCGTGCGGCTGGGGTTGACGCCCACGTTTTCGATCAAGAGGGAACTGCCGGGCACCATCATCACGGCCGCGATCAAAAACGCCGCTGACGAGATGTCGCCTGGCACGCGGATCGCCCTGCCCGTCAAGGTTTGTCCACCTTCGACGGATACGGTCAGACCGTCGCGGACCACCTTCACGCCAAACGCCTGCAGCATGCGTTCCGTATGGTCGCGGGAGAGCTGCGGCTCTGTCACACTGGTGACGCCTTTGGCCTGCAGACCGGCCAGAAGAATCGCCGATTTTACCTGGGCACTGGCAACCGGCGACTGGTACGAGATGCCTTGCAGGCCGCCGCCGCGGATGGACAGCGGAGTGTATTCGCCGTCTTTGCGGCCGTCAATTTTGGCGCCCATCTGACGCAGTGGTCCGATGACGCGCCGCATCGGCCGCTTGGCAATCGACTCGTCCCCCTCCATGACGGCGTGAAACGGCTGCGTTGCCAAAATCCCCGCCATGAGCCGTATGGTCGTGCCGGAGTTGCCCACGTCCAGGTGCTGCGACGGTTCCTCCAGTCCGTACCAGCCTTTGCCGTAAACAGTAACACGATCTCCGGCCTGTTCGATCTTCACGCCCATCCTGCGGAAGCAGTCGATGGTGCTCAGGCAGTCAGCCCCCGGCAGAAAGCCTTCGATCGTGGTGGTTCCTTCCGCCAGTGCGCCAAACATGACGGCACGGTGCGAGATTGACTTGTCCCCGGGCACCCGGACTGTCCCTTCTATCCGTTTTACTGGTTGTACGCGAAGCACAGTTCCACTCCCCTTTTTCTCTGTTACGTCTATTACGTCTATCGGTGCAAAAAGTTGGCGACAGTCGCGCGTCAAAGCGTCTACGCCCCAAAGCACGAAGGTACGCCCACGCTACTCGCGCCTGTATACATTGTAATCGAAAAAGCGCAGGAGTTCTTCACCCTTTTCCAGTTCCGCCAGGGAGCGGAAGGTGATCCGCAGCACGCCCAACATATCTTCCCGGGTTTCCCTGATTTGGATGTTGGTGATGTTGATCTGCTTGGCACCAAGCAGGGTGGTGATCCGTCCGATCTCCCCCGGATGGTCGGGAATGTCGATGTACAAGTCGTACAGCGGCGGCAGCGCTCCCTTTTTCCGCTCCGGCAGTCCGTCGCGGAATTCGCGTGCCGACTTGAAAAACTGCTCGATGCGGTCGGCGTCTCCCTCGCGGACCAATGCCATGACTCCGTCCAGCGCCCTGGCCCAGTCGTCGGCGATTTTCAGCAAGTGCTCGCGGTTGTTCAGGAGCACATCCCGCCACATGCGCGGGTTGCTGGACGCAATGCGGGTGATGTCGCGAAATCCTCCGGCGGCCAGCCTGTGGTGCCAATGGTTTTCGTTGTCATACCCGGCCACCAGATTGACCAGGGCGGAAGCCAGGATATGCGGAAAATGGCTGACTGCTCCCACTACCTGATCGTGTTCGTCCGGGTCCATCCGCACCACTTTGGCACGGGTCAGCGCCAGCAGCTTCTCGAGCCGCTCCACCTGCTCCTCCGGTGTCCCCGGCGCGGGCGTCAGCACGTAGTACGCATTTTCAAACAGGCGATCCGAAGCCGCTTCCACGCCCGACTTGTGCGAGCCGGCCATCGGGTGACCGCCGATGAACGTCACATCGGACGGGATATGTGCCTCGGCAAAGCGGACGACGCCCGATTTGGTGCTGCCCACGTCCGTGACGATGACGCCGGGCTTCAGGTCCAGATTGCGTAGTCGGTCCAGTGTGGCATATATCTGTTCCACCGGCACGGCGAGAAAAATCACGTCCGCTTCCCGCACGGCCTCCTGCAGGTCGGTCGTGCCCGCGTGAATGACGCCGAGTGCCAACGCCTTGTCCAGAAAATCCTGCCGGACGTCGAAGCCGATGATACGGTTGTGCTCATCCCCACGCAGGGCAAGTGCGATCGAACCGCCGATCAACCCGACGCCGATTACAGTGATGGTTGTCGTATTCATCTCCACTGTCTATCCTCTCTGTGTACGTGTAGACAAAGATGCCGGACGAACGCCGGCATCCTCGTCGTTATTTCAATGCGCCAGCCACGATGCTGCCAAGCGCCTGCAAAACCTTCTCGTTTTGTTCCGCCGAGCCGACCGTGATCCGCTGATATCCGGGGAAACCAAGCGCCCGGCCGGAGCGCACGATGATTCCCTGCTCCAGCAGCTTGCGGAAGACAGCGTCGGAGTCCTGCTGCAAATCGACCAGGACAAAGTTGGTCTGGGACGGAAAATACGACAGTCCCCACTCGTCAAAGCGGTCGGTCAACTGCTTCATGCTCTCCCGGTTGCGCTTGCGGCATTCCTCCACGAACGCCTGGTCCTGCAGCGCGGCGCGGGCGGCTGCCTGAGCCAGGGTATTGGTGTTGAAGGGTTCACGCACGTGGTCGAGGTGGCCGACAATCTCTTCCGACGCGATGCCGTATCCGATCCGAAGCGCCGCCAGACCATAAATTTTGGAGAACGTGCGCAGGATGATCAGATTGGGGTAGTGCTCCAGCATCGGCACGGTTTGCGGATAGGCCGGGTCCACCACGTACTCGTAATAGGCCTCGTCCAGCACCACCAGGACGTCCTTCGGCACTTTTTGCAAAAACGCCTCCAGCTCGTCACGCGTGACGATCGTTCCGGAAGGATTGTTGGGGTTGCACACCCAGACGACGCGCGTCTGATCGTTGATCGCCGCCGCCATCGCTTCCAGATCGTGCACGCCGTTTTTCAGCGGCACCTCGATCAGTTCCGCGCCCTCGATGATGGCATTGGAGCGGTACTGCGAAAAGGTGGGCGTCGCCATCACCGTGTTGGTGCCTTGCTCCAGATAGGCGCGGGCGATCATCTGCACCACTTCGTCCGAACCGTTTCCGAAAATCAACTGCGCAGGCTTGACGCCGAGAAACTCTGCCAACTCCCAACGAAGCATGAGACTGGCGCCGTCCGGATAGATGGCCAGCGTATCCAGTTGGGCGGCAATCGCTTCTTTCGCCTTCGGTGAGCAGCCAAACGGATTTTCATTGGACGCCAGCTTGATTACTTCCGTCAGTCCGAATTCTCGTTTCACATCGTCGATCGGCTTCCCGGGCTGATACACCGGGGCGCCGAGAATGCGCTGTTTCGGCAGCATCTGGTCTCACTCCAGTCAAGTCGCATTTTCCCCTTATTGTAGCGCACCGGCCAGCCGTTGTACAAACGTTTTTATTTTTTTGACACCCTGTTTTAACTGTTTGGGATCGGACAGCAGCTCCAGATGCCGTTCCATCTCCTGCACGATCGCACTGCCGACGATTACCCCATCCGTGTGCTGTGCCACCGCCCGAACCTGCTCGGGTGTGGAGATGCCGAACCCGACAGCCGTGGGCACGGAGGTGCTCTTCTTGACCCGCTGCAAAAACTGGGCAAGATCCTCACGCAGGCTGTCGCGGGCGCCAGTCACGCCGAGCGACGACACGCAGTACAGAAATCCGCTCGCCTGCGCGCCAATTGTCCGGATGCGGGATTCCGATGTGGGGGCTACCAGCGAGATGACATGCAGCCCGTGCGCTTGGGCAGCAGCCACTGCCGGCCCGTTTTCCTCCACCGGCAGGTCAGGAATGACGATGCCGTCCGCGCCTTTTTCCGCCAGTACGGCAAAGAAGCGCTCCACGCCGTACTGCAGGACCGGGTTGTAGTAAGAGAAAAGCACGATCGGCACCTGCATCCCGGATGCGCGCAGGTTGGCGACCAGTTCCAGGGCGTCGTCGATCGTCACCCCGTTTGCCAGTGCCCGTTGGGAAGCGCGCTGAATGGTCGGGCCATCCGCCAGCGGGTCCGAATAGGGAACCCCCAGCTCCAGCATGTCGGCTCCCGCTTCCACCAGGGCGTGAGCAATCTGAAATGTCGCGTCAAGGTTTGGGTCGCCAACCGTGATGAACGGGATGAAACGCTTGCGGCTGCTGTCGGCAAACAGCCGGTCGATTCGATTCACGGGCGCTGTCATTGTGCGTCTCCCCCTCTCCGTTCGTCGTCAAGCGCTGCCTGGATCGTCGCCACGTCTTTGTCTCCGCGGCCTGACAGACAGATGACCAGGACTTGATCCGCTCCCATCTGCGGCGCCCGTTTGATCGCCTCGGCAACGGCGTGGGCGCTCTCCAGAGCCGGGATGATCCCCTCCGTCCGGCAAAGCAGTTGAACCGCCTCCAGCGCCTCCCGGTCCGTGACGGAGGTGTACTGCACCCGTCCGGTTTCCTTCAGGTAGGCGTGCTCGGGTCCCACGCCCGGGTAATCCAGCCCGGCCGAGATGGATTGCGCCTCCTGCACCTGCCCGTACTGATCCTGCAAAAGATACGTCATCGCGCCGTGAATCACGCCGGGCCGTCCGAGCGTAAGCGTCGCCGCATGCTTGTCGCTGTACAAGCCATGTCCGGCTGCCTCCACGCCCCGCAGGGCAACATGTTCGTCCTGCAAGAACGGGTAAAACATGCCGATCGCATTGCTTCCTCCGCCCACGCAGGCAATCACTTCATCAGGCAGGCGCCCCACCTGTTCGAGAATCTGGCTGCGCGTCTCTTCGCCGATGATTTTCTGAAACTCCCTCACCATGTAGGGATACGGATGGGGGCCTACGACCGAGCCGATCACGTAAAACGTCTCATCCACGTGGGAGACCCAGTAGCGAATCGCTTCGTTCGTCGCGTCTTTCAGGGTGCGGGTGCCGGTCACGGCGGGAATGACCTCCGCACCGAGCAGCTTCATGCGAAACACGTTCAGCGCCTGCCGTTTGATGTCCTCTTCGCCCATGAACACCTTGCAGGACAGCCCCAGTTTGGCGGCGACCGTGGCGCTGGCCACACCGTGCTGCCCTGCCCCGGTCTCGGCGATAATGGACGTCTTGCCCATCCGCTTGGCCAGCAGACCTTGTCCCAGTGCGTTGTTCAGCTTGTGGGCACCGGTGTGGTTGAGATCTTCCCGCTTCAGATAGATACGCGCCCCTCCCAGCGCTTCCGTCAGTTTGTCAGCGTAGGTCAGAGGAGTCGGCCGTCCGGCGTATTCGCGCAACAACTGCCCCAGCTCAGCGCGAAACGACGGATCACGCCGCGCCTCTTCAAATGCCTGTTCCAATTCCGCCAGGGCGCTCATCAGCGTCTCCGGCACAAACTTGCCGCCAAATGGTCCAAAGCGTCCATGCTTGTCAGGCACGGTACGCGTTTCCTTCTGTGATACGGTCATATTCCCTCACCCTCTCCACGAATTGTCTGATTTTCTCCGCGTCTTTTTCTCCGTCGCTCTCCACGCCGCTGGACACGTCGATAATCGCGGGCCTATATCTGCCCACCAGCTCGGCTACGTTGTCCGCGTTGATGCCGCCTGCGATGATGCAGGGGGCAGGTGCCGTCCATTTGCGCAACAGGGGAATCTGCTCCCAGGAAAAGCGTTTGCCCGTGCCGCCCGCCTGCCGGGGATCATAGGTGTCAAACAAAAACGCGTCGGCTGCTCCCCGGTACGCGTCCACGACATTCTCCAGCGGCTCGCCGCCCCCGACTGCCAGCGCTTTCCAGACCGGCAGGGAAAACCGCTGCCGCACGCTCTCGCAAAAGGCGGGAGATTCCTGCCCGTGCAGTTGAATCACGGCAAGGGGGGCATGGGTCAGCACGTGCTCCAGCTCCGCTTCCGTCGGGTTGACAAACACCCCGACCGCCGGCGGATGATCCGGCACGGCTGCGAGCAGCGCCCCCGCCGTCTGCGCGTCCACTCGTCGCCTGCTTTCCGCAAATACCAGTCCCACGTAGTCAACATCGAGCCGGGCCAGCAGGCGAAGGGTCTCCGCCCGCTTGACGCCGCAAATCTTGATCCGCGTCATGACCGCACCTGCGGGCTGGCGCCTTCCCGCTCACCTACCAGTTGGATTACGGCTTTGCCCACATCCTCGTGGCGCATGAAGTGTTCCCCGACCAAGATCGCCCGCGCGCCCGCCTGCCGCACTTCCTCCACGTCCGCCGGTGAAGAAATGCCGCTTTCGCTGACAGTGAGAACACCGGATGGGATCTCCGCCGCCACCTCACGGGTCACAGCCAGGTCTGTCCGGAACGTCCGCAGGTCGCGATTGTTGATGCCGATCAGCATCGGTGTCACATGGCGAAACACCATCTCCAGCTCACGCCGGTCATGCACTTCGATCAGCACGTCCATGCCGAGCGCTTCCGCCGCCTGCGACAGATCACGAAGCTGCTCCCCTTCCATAATCGCCGCGATGAGCAGGACGCAATCGGCGCCGCACGCCCGGGCCTCGGCGATTTGCCACTCGTCGATGATAAAATCCTTGCGCAGCAGCGGTTGGTCCACGGCCGTGCGGATGTTTCGCAAATACTCGGTCTTCCCTTGAAAAAATGGTTCGTCCGTCAGTACGGAGATGCACTCTGCACCGGCAGACGCGTAGGACCGAGCGATTCCCACCGGGTCAAAGTCAGGCCGAATCACACCTTTGGACGGCGAAGCCTTTTTCACTTCCGCGATGACGCTGACCGGCCGCGTGCTGTCTGCCAGTGCTGAACGGAACCCGCGCGGTGCGGGCATGTGTTTCGCCTCGTCCAACAGGGACTGCAGGGTCGTGGAAGCGTGCAGTCTGGCCACCTCTTCTCTTTTGGCCTCGACGATCCTACGAAGCATGTATCATCCCTCCCGCCACCTGCCGGATTTGTTCCAGTTTACGCTGGACCGCGCCGTCGTCGATCAGTTCCGCGGCCCGGATCACCCCTGCCTCGATGCTGATTGCGCGATCCGCCAGGTACAGGATGGCACCCGCGTTGAGCAGGACGATGTCACGGGCGGCTCCCCGCTTGCCGGCGAACACTTCGCGGATGATCGTCGCGTTTTCATACGCGTCGCCGCCGCGCAGTTCCTCCATCGGATACCGTCTCAAACCGAACTGTTCGGGCACGATCTCGTACGTGCGGATCTCACCGTCGCGCAGCTCGGCGATGCTGCTCGGACCCGTCACGGTCAATTCGTCAAGGCCGTCAGCACCGGCCACCACCAGGGCCCGTTCCACTCCCAATTCGCGCAGGACGGCCGCCACGGTGGGGAGAAGCTGTCTGTCGTACACGCCCAGGAGCTGCCGCTTGGCCCCCGCCGGATTGGTCAGCGGTCCCAACAGATTAAACACCGTCCGCACCGCCAGTTCTTTTCGCGGGCCGGCTGCGTGCTTCATCGCCTGATGGTAGAGCGGCGCAAACAGGAAGCACAGATTGGTCACCCGCAGGCAGTCGGCCGCCGCTTCCGGCGTCAGTGTGATCGGAATGCCCAACGCCTCCAGCACGTCGGCGCTGCCGCTCTTGCTGGAGACAGCCCGGTTGCCGTGTTTCGCGATGCAGACACCGTCACTCGCCGCCACGATGGCGGCTGCGGTGGAGATGTTGAACGTATGGGCACCGTCCCCGCCTGTGCCGCACGTGTCCATCAATCCCGGCACTTCCAGCGGGAACCGGACCGCCCGCTCCCGCATGGCCTGAACAAACCCGATAATCTCCTCCACCTGTTCCCCTTTCAGCCGCAGTCCGGCGAGGAAGGCACCGATCTGGGCGGGGGTGGCTTTGCCGTCCATGATCTCGCCCATCGCCTGGCGGGCGGTCAGACGGTCCAGATCGCGTCCGCGCAATATGTGTTCCAACGCTGTGGTCAGCATGGCTGTTCCTCCTTTGGGGCAAACAACTGCTCCGCCTTCTCCAACGCGGAGAGCATGGCTGCCGCTTTGTTCACTGTTTCCTGATACTCGTTGGCCGGGACGGAGTCGGCGACGATGCCGGCGCCCGCCTGCACGTAGGCGTATCCGTTCTGGAACAGGAGGGTGCGGATCGTAATGCAGGTCTCCAGCGTCCCGTCAAAGCCGAAATAACCGATCGCCCCGGCGTACAGATGGCGCGCGTCCGGCTCCAGTTCGGCAATGATTTCCATCGCTCTCAGCTTGGGCGCGCCGGACACCGTTCCCGCCGGGAAAGCGGCGAGCAGCGCGTCGAACGGATGCAGTCCCTCGCGCAGCTCTCCGGTCACGTGGGAGACCATATGCATGACGTGGGAGTAATGTTCGATGACCAGTGCTTCCTCGACGCGAACGCTGCCGTACCGGGCGACACGTCCCACGTCGTTGCGTCCCAGGTCAAGCAGCATGTAATGCTCCGCCCGCTCCTTGGGATCAGCGAGGAGATCGGCGGCCAGGGCCTCGTCATCTTCCGCTGTGCGCCCTCGCCTACGCGTGCCGGCGATCGGCCGCATCTCCACCCGGTTGTTTTCGACCCGGACCAGCAGTTCGGGCGACGTACCGACGACCGTCTCGCCTTCGTATTGCAGGTAGTACATGTACGGCGAAGGGTTCAGCGTGCGCAGCAGCCGATAGACGGCAAACGGATCGACGTCCGTGCGCACGCGGAAACGCTGGGAGATCACTACTTGAAAAATGTCACCGGCCGCGATGTACGCCTTGGCACGCTCCACCATCTGTTCAAACTGCTCCCGGCTCATGTTGGGCTCTGGCTTTAGCTCGGCTTGCGCGCCGGTGCCAACGGAAATTCGACTGCCGTCCGTCTCGACCGGAGCGGTCACCTGTGCGGCAAGTTGCTCCAGCCGGCTGCAGACCTGTTGGTATTTGCGGGCGATCGTCTCCGGCGAATCATCCGGGTCGACGTGCAGATTCACGATCACCTGGATCTCCTGCTTGAGATGGTCAAACGCGATCAATTCATCCACGAACCAAAATCGCATGTCCGGCACATCCAGGCTTTCCTGACGGTGGTAGGGCAGATTTTCAAAGTAGTGCAGGGTGTTGTATCCAAAGAACCCCACGGCCCCACCGCACAATCGGGGTGCTCCCTGCAGTTTGGGACTGGTGTAGCGGGACGTCTCTTCGCGTAAAAAGTGAACGGGATTGCCGTAAAACGTCAGCCTATCCCCTCCGCGGCGGCGGACAGTAATCTGCTCCCCGCGGGCCTCCACCGTTTGAAACGGATTCATGCCGATGAACGAGTATCGGGCCCAGCGTGTTCCGCCTTCCACGCTTTCCAGGAGAAACGAATCATGCGTGCGAATTTTCTGGTAGATTCGGATAGGCGTCTCCTCATCTGCCAGCACGGTCAAGCGTACGGGAATCAGGGAATGGTTGGCCGAAAGAGATTGGACTTCAGCCAGGGTAGGGGAATACATCTCTTTTCTCACCTCTCGCCGCGTGGTGCCCTGCACGCCTGAAAACACAGGCTTTACATGCACCCGCACGTTTGTCAGGTGAAGAGATAGGGGGAGAAAAAGAAAAAATCCAGGAAGAGTCCTGGATTGGTCTGTACGAATCCATCCGGCTCGCTCTTCTCTCCTCTGCCCAACTCTTCTCAACTCTGCTCTGCTCACTCTCAACTCTCAGCCGGTATTTTGCATTACCGGTAAAACGAGGCGTTCTCGTTTCGTTTTATGGTAATCGAGAACGCCCACATTGTCAACCACGATTTGACAAATCGGGACGAAGCTGTACGGCATCGCGCATGAACACGTGATGGATTTCCGAGGCCGCCTTGCTCGTGTTGACGTGCATCATTACGCGGATACAGCGAGGCAGACTGCCCGGCACGGGAATTTCCCGGGCGCACATCAGCGGCACGTACTGCCACCCGTCCAAGAGGCGCGCCGCCTGCGCCGGAAATGCCGCCTTGATGTCCTCCGTCGTGGTGATGAAAACGCTGGCGATGTCGTCAGCCCGTACGCCGTTTCGACTGACCATCTCCTCCAGCAGCAGCTTGGTGGCGGAAACGATCTCTGCCTGTGTGTCGTTTTCAATCGTGATCGCTCCCCTGATACCTCGCACTCCCATCTCTCTATGCCCCCGCTTCTTTTTTCATCGCTGTCAATATCTCTTGTTCATCCACGTCTTTGACCAGTTCCACCTTCCCGATGGCCCGCGGCAGCACCAGGGCCAGCTTGCCGCCGACGGCCTTTTTGTCCCGCTTCATGACATCCAGCACGGCTTCCGGCTCCAGGCCGTCTGGCCAGTCAGTGGGCAGGTGGAAGAGGTGAAGCAGCCGTTTTGTCCGTGCATAAACGCCTGCTTCAGCAAAACCGATGCGCTCAGCCACTTTGGCCGCCAGGCACATGCCGATGGAAATCGCCTCCCCGTGGTTCAACACGGCGTATTCGCACAGCGCTTCGAACGCGTGGCCAAAGGTGTGCCCCAGGTTGAGCAGCGCGCGCTGTCCCTGCTCTGTCTCGTCAGCCGAGACGATCGCTGCCTTGATCGCGCAGCCCCGGCGTATGGCGCGGCCCACCCGTTCAGCATCAAGCTGCCACAGGCTCGCCGCATGTTCCTCCAGCCAGTCGACGAATGACGCGTCGGCGATCAGCCCGTGCTTGATCACCTCGGCAAAACCAGCCGCCACTTCCCGCTCGGGCAGCGTGCGCAGCGCAGCCGTATCATATAACACCAGCCGCGGCTGGTGAAAGGCGCCAATCAGATTTTTGCCCAGCGGATGATTGATGCCCACCTTGCCGCCTACCGAACTGTCGTGCGCCAACAGCGTGGTCGGCACCTGCACAAAGGCGATGCCCCGCATGTAGGTGGCGGCAACAAAGCCGGCCAAGTCACCGACCACGCCGCCTCCCAGCGCGAGAATGGCTGATTTTCGGTCCAGCCCCGCCTCGATGGCCCGGGTCAGCACCTGTTCATAGACCGCAAGACTTTTCGACTGCTCCCCCGGAGGAATTACGCAGTCCGCCACCCGATAGCCTGCCGTCTCCAGCGCCTGTTTCAGCGGCTGCAGATAGCGCGGGGATACGTTCTCATCGGAGATGACAAACAACCGGCTCGTTGGAGATATGCCCGCATCCTGCACCAGGGCCGCCACCTGCTGCATGACACCATCGCCGATAACGATGGGATACGTGCGCTCTCCCAACTCTACGTAAAGGGTTTCAACCGCCATCAGAACCGCTCCGTGTATGCGCGATACTGGCGCACGTTTTCCAGCATGTCGTCCAGTGAGTCGGACGGGAATTTTTCGCACATGGCGCGAGCGATTTCCCAGGCGACCACCGCTTCGGCCACGACGCTGGCGGCAGGAACAGCGCAGCTGTCCGAACGTTCGATGCTGGCGGAGAACGGTTCCTTGGTGTCGATGTCCACGCTCATCAAAGGTTTGTACAGCGTCGGAATCGGCTTCATCACCCCGCGCACGACAATCGGCATGCCTGTGGTCATACCGCCTTCCAGGCCGCCCGCGTTGTTCGTCTTGCGGCTGTATCCGGTGTCCTGGCTCCAGACGATCTCATCGTGCACCTGGGACCCTGGCAAGCCCGCAGCGCCAAAGCCAATCCCGATCTCCACACCTTTGAACGCCTGAATGCTCATGATCGCCTGAGCCAGCCTGCCGTCCAACTTTCGGTCCCACTGGACGTGGCTGCCCAGCCCGATCGGCACGCCTTCCACGATTACTTCGACGATGCCTCCAAGCGAATCGCCGTCCTGTTTGGCCTGGTCAATGGCCGCCATCATGCGCTGCTCCGCTTCCTTGTCCAGACAGCGCACGGGGGATTCCTCGGAACGCGCGATCAGTTCGTCCAGCGTGACATCCTGCCGGTTGGCCACCACATCGCCGATCTGCAGCACGTGACCGCCGATCCGAATGCCAAACGCGGCCAGGAGCTGCCGGGCGACAGCACCGACGGCGACGCGGATGGCTGTTTCCCGCGCGCTGGAACGTTCCAGAATATTTCGCATATCCCGTTGATGGTATTTGATCGCGCCGTTGAGATCGGCATGACCCGGACGGGGACGGGAGACGCGACGCTTTTCTTCCGCTCCTTCCACCGGCTCGGCACTCATGATACCCTGCCAGTGCGTCCAGTCTTTGTTTTCCACAACCAGCGTGATCGGCGCGCCTGTCGTGTACCCGTGCCGAACGCCGGAGAGCACTTTCACCTGGTCTTTTTCAATCTGCATCCGCCGGCCGCGTCCGTGTCCCTTTTGCCGTCTTGCCAGCTGTTCGTTGATGGCTTCGACAGAAAAGGGCAGGTTGCTCGGAACCCCTTCAATTATGGCAGTGAGCTGCGGCCCGTGAGATTCCCCTGCAGTCAAGTATCGCATCTCTCTCTTCCTCCATCCTCAGGCAGCATTTCCTTCTCTGACTACGGATGCTGTCCTTTATCACTTTTAAGCGTTATAATATCATACCTGTCAGTCCGTGCAAATACAAAAGTGACGAATTGTCCCGACGCCCTTGGCAGACAGGCAAAACGCTTCTCCCTCGCAGGAGAAGCGTCATCGAATTGGCGGAGCTCACATGTGAGAATCGACCGTCAGAAACGAGGAAAGCGGCCGCCGCAGGTGATTCGCGCGGACGAGTTTGTCCAACTGCTCCTTTTCCGCACCGAGGATTTGCCCGCACTCTTGCAGCGTGATCAAACCGCGTCGGTATGCTTCGATGACCTTTTGCTTGTCCATCTGCTTCCTCCCTTTTTGGTAGATAGCATGGTAGATAGCATTAGTGTTGGGAAAAAACAACAGGGATATACCAAGCTGCGTCCGCTTCAGCCCATTTTCCGATAAAAAAACGTGTCTTCCGACTCCAATTGATACTGCTGCGGCTGGAAAATCTGCTCCGTGCTTCCGACGAACAGCACCCCGCCCGGTTTTAGCGCCCGGCTGAACTTGTGGTACAACTCGTGCTTCGCCTCCTCGGTGAAGTAGATCATGACGTTGCGGCAGATGATCAGGTCGAATTGGGAGTCGAACGGATCAGCCAGCAAGTTGTGCTTGCGGAACGTCACCCGGTTTTTCACCTCGTCGGCAATTCGGTAGCTCATCGTGTCCTTGACAAAGTACTTGGCCAGCAGATCCTTGGGACAATCCTGCAGCGACCGCTCCGTGTAGACCCCTTGTTTGGCCTTGGCCAGCGCCCCTTCGTCAATGTCGGTGGCGAGCAGTGACGCCTCCCAGCGGTTGCGCATCAGGATCAGAGTCAGCGTGTACGGCTCTTCGCCCGTGGAGCAGGCGGCGCTCCAGCACTTCAGCCGATGCGACTGCTTGACCAGACGGGGCAGAATTTTGTGTTCCAATACTTCCCAGCGGCCCGGGTTGCGGAAAAATTCGGACACGTTGATCGTCATCCGGTCGAGGAATTCGTAGAACAGGTCCTTGTTCTTGGAGATGGCCTCAAAGTACTGGGCAAACGTGGGATAGCCCCGCTTCAGCCGGAGCGAGGTCAACCGCCGCTTCATCTGGGCTTCTTTGTAAAGGGCGAGATCGATTCCTGTCAGTTTCTTTACATTGGCGATAAACTGGAGAAAGTCCTTGTCTTCCATGATTGCGAAAATACCCCTTTTACGTGTGGTGAGGCGTACCCGCCAGCAAGCGCTGTTCGATTGACCGCGACAAACGCCCCCTGAAAAGACCATGCTTCACGCAGCGGGGACGGCGCTTGTTGCCGCTTATCCATGCGATTCGCTCTTTTTCTGCAAAATCCTGCCGATTTTTGTTGACATTTGGCGAAAAAAAGAAAAAGACCCCGCATGCGGAGTCTTTCCCCTATCCCGCTTAGATCCAGCGTTGGATTGTTTTTTCGTAGGAGAGTACTTCCCCTTCGTTGAACCAGAGTGCGATTTCGCGCTCAGCGCTTTCCGGGGAATCGGAACCGTGGATGATGTTCATGCCCACGGACGTAGCGAAGTCACCGCGGATGGTGCCCGGTGCTGCATCTGCCGGGTTGGTTTTGCCCATCATGGCGCGTGCAGTCGCAATCACGTTGTTGCCCTGCCATACCATGGCAAAGACCGGACCGGACGTGATGAAGTCGACCAGTTCGCCGAAGAACGGGCGCTCTTTATGTTCAGCGTAGTGCTTCTCAGCCAGTTCGCGGCTAACGTTCATCAGTTTCGCCCCTACCAGTTGGAAGCCTTTTTTCTCAAAGCGGGAAACGATTTCCCCGATCAGGTTGCGCTGTACGCCGTCAGGTTTCACCATCAGAAACGTTTTTTCCATCGTAAGTATGCCTCCAGTACCGCTATGTATTGGTGCTTGCACACCAACGAAAATTTTATCAAAAGAAAGTGGGGCAAGCAACAGCCCCCTTGTGAAAAAACGATTAAAATTTCCGGTTCACCATGAAATTGGCGATGCCAAGCAGGGACTTTTTGGTCTGGTTGTTCGGCAGTCCGTCCAGCGCCTCCCGTGCACGGGCAATGTACCGCTCCGCCAGCCCCTGGGCATAGGCGATGCCGTCGTCGTTTCGCACCAGTTGAATCGCTTCATCTACGTGATGGTGGAGCGTATTGTCGCGTATCCACGCCTGAAAGCGGTCGCGCGACTTGCCGAACCGGGCGGTGTACATCGCCGGCAGCGTAATGTTTCCCTGACGCAGGTCGCTGCCTGCCGGTTTGCCCAGCTGCTTTTCCGTTCCGGTGAAGTCGAGGATATCGTCGGTAATTTGAAACGCCATCCCCACGTTGTAACCGTACCGGTACATTTTGCGGACCAGTTCGGGACCTGCACCGCTGGCAATCGCCCCCATCTGGCAGCTAATGGCGATCAAGAGCGCCGTCTTCCGCTTGATCCGGCGCAGGTAAGTGCGGAAGTTCTGCTCCCAGTTGTTCAGGTCGCGCACTTGTTCGATCTCGCCCTTGACTACTTCCACGATCGCGTTGGCGAGAATCCGGTGCAGCTCGGGAATGCGCAGCTCAGCCGCGATGGACAGTGCCCGGGCGAAAATGTAGTCCCCCGTGTACATCGCCACCTTGTTGTCCCATTGGGTGCGCACGGTGTCTCGCCCGCGCCGCTTGTCCGCATCGTCGATCACGTCGTCGTGCACCAGCGTCGCCATGTGGATCAGCTCCAGCGGTACTGCCACGTGCTTCAGCCGCTTCACGTCGTAGTTGCCCCACTTTCCGCCGAGCAGCACAAACACCGGGCGTATCCGTTTTCCCCCCGCCTTGAGCAAGTGTGTGGACGAGAGGTACAAGTCCCGCACACTGGTATCGATGGACTGTTCCAGTTCCTTTTCGATGTACTGGACGTCGTTTTTCAGTTGAAAGTAAATATCGACAAGGTTCATCCGCTCCACCTATTTCGTCAACGTAATGTGGGACTGACAACCGGGATGTTCCCAGACGGACACGGTCACTGGTGCGGGCAGCAGCCCCAGCTCAGCCGCGCACCGGTAGTAGTATTCCAGGCCTGTCCGATGCTCATCCCGAAAATCGTGCATCAGCCCCTGGAAATACTGATACCACAGTTCCTTTCCTCCGCCTAACTGCCCGTTCACGTAGTCCACCAGCGGGATCAGGTTTTGGCGGGTCTTCTCCTTGCTGGCCAAAAAGGCCTCGTGAACCTCTCGCAGCAGGTCGGCGTGTTCGCCGATCACCTCTTTGCGCACGGCCCACAGGGCAAATGTCATGGTATAGCCGGTAAAGCGATGCCACAGCTCACCCAGATCGTAGACGTGATAAGGCCCGCCCTGGAGTTTGGCGAGAATGGCGTCGTCACCGATCAAGAGCGCCCCGTCCGCATCCCGCAGCATCTCCGCCAGCACGGGTTCCTGTGTAACGTACGTGACGTGCAGACCGTAAAACGTTTGCAGAATGATTTTCAGCAAATTGACTGACGTTGCGGACGTGTTGGTCAGGGCGATCCGGGCACCGTCCAGCGCCTCGATCGGCCGTTTGCTGAACAAGAAAATGGAGCCTACTCTCCCTTTGGCGCTGACGGACAGGTCGGCCAGCGCCAGATAGCGGGAGGCATGCTCGGCGTAACTGAAGGACGAAATCACTCCGAGATCGATCTCGCCGCAGGCCAGCGCCTGATTCAGCTTGGCTGGCACCTGCCGGACGAACTCAATCCGGCCGTTGAAACGCTCCTTGTCAAAGTGAAAGTAGACAGGGAGTACGTTGGTGTAAAGGATTTGTCCAATGCGCAAGGACTTTTGCATGATCTATTCCCCCCAGCGCCGGAACAGCTCGTGCGGCACATCCAGCGCGTCCAGTGCTTTTCCCACGACAAAATTGACAAGGTCGTCCATCGTCTGCGGCTTGTGGTAGTACCCTGGCATGGCAGGCAAAATGGTGACGCCGAGGCGGCTCAGCTTCAACATGTTCTCAAGCTGGATGGCATTCAGCGGCGTCTCGCGCGGGACCAGCACCAACCGGCGCCGCTCCTTCAGCATCACGTCAGCCACCCGCTCCAGCAGGTTGCCCGACGCCCCGTGGGCAATGCCGGACAGCGTCCCCATCGAACAAGGGATGACCACCATCCCGTCGCACCGATATGAACCGCTGGCGGCCGGGCAGTTGAAGTCGCGCATGCCCCAGTAATGGAGCGCGCCGGGTGCATCCTGCTGCAGTTTTTCCCGGATCAGGGCCTCCCGGTCGTCGGTGTTCCAGTCCAGCTCGTCCCGAAATACCTGCCAGCCGGCCTCCGTGATCATCAAGTGTACGGTATGGCCGCCGCGCAGCAGTTCCCGGACAAGCCTGACGCCGTAGATGGCGCCGCTCGCCCCGGTAATGCCGACGGCCCATTTTTGTGCGCTCATGCTATCACCAGATCAATCATGGTAAACGTAAACATGACCATGCTTAATATGCCGTTCATATTGAAAAAGGCCACGTCCAGCTTGGACAGGTCTGTCGGTTTTACCAGCAGATGCTCGTAAACCAGGATGGCTCCGGAAATCAGCACGCCGACCAGGAACCAGACGGACAGGTTGGCGGTAACGTACAGGGCCAAAAGACCGATGAAAGTGATGACGTGGCAGACCCGTGCGACCAGCAGTGCGTTGGCGATGCCAAAGCGGCTTGGCATGGAATAGAGCCCTTCCTTGCGGTCAAACTCATAGTCCTGGCAGGCGTAAATAATGTCAAAGCCGGCGGTCCAAAACATCACGGACAAAAACAGCAGAAGTCCGGTGAAATTCACCTGCCCGGTCGTCGCCACAAAGCCCCCCAGCGGTCCGAACCCGATGGCCACGCCGAGCACGAAATGGCAAAGCCATGTAAAACGTTTCGTGTACGAGTACAGAATCAGGACAAACACCGCGAGCGGCAGCAGTTTGACGGCCAGTGCGTTCAATTGGAAGGCGGCGAAAAACAATAACGCGAAGGAAGCAATAATAAAGACGACAACCTCGGCCACGGAAATCAGTCCGGCCGGAATGGCCCGGTTGGCGGTACGCGGATTTTTCGCATCGATGTACCTGTCGATCAAACGATTCAGCGACATCGCCGCGCTGCGCGCTCCCACCATGGCCACGGTCACCCAGAAAATCTCGCTCCAAGTGGGCCAGGTGTGCTCTACTACAATGTTCCCCAAGACCGCTCCCATAAAAGCAAACGGAAGGGCAAAAATCGAGTGCTCAAACTTGATCATTTCCAAAATAATTTTCAATTTGCGAAGACTCACGTGAAAACACTTCCCATCCACAGAAGGATGCCTATTGGCAAGCTATGCTTTTGTGCCGATGTGCAAAGCGGCCACACCGCCCATAAACAGTTTTACCTGAACCGGCTCCAGTCCTGCCCGTTGAAACATGCGGGCTAGTTCTCGGCTGTCTGGAAAATGGGTCAGTGACTGCGGCAGCCAGGCATACTCCTCGTATTTGTTTACCGTCCATTTGGCGATCAACGGCAGAATCTTGTAAAAGTACAGGTAGAACAATTTGCGGTACGGTAAAAACGGCGGTTTGGACACCTCCAGCGAGACCACTTTCCCGCCGGGTTTGACCACGCGCGTCATTTCGTTCAGCACCGTCTGAATGTCGGGTACGTTGCGCAGCGCAAAACCGATGGTGACGAAGTCAAATGTGTTGTCTTCGTACGGGAGCTGCATCGCGTCGCCGTTCACCAGCGTGACCACGCTGTCAAGACCTTCCCGTTTCACCTTGAACGCGCCGACATCGAGCATGTTCTGGCTGAAGTCCAGACCGACGACCCGTCCTTTTTCCCCGACCGCCTTGGCCAGCGCAATCGTCCAGTCGCAGGTGCCGCAGGCCACGTCAAGCGCCGTGTCGCCGGGTCGTATGTTCATTTGCTTCATCGTGTAATTGCGCCAGGCGATGTGGCTGCCGAAACTGATGATGTTGTTCATCTTGTCGTACTCTGCCGCGATGCTTTCAAACACGGAATGGACGTACTTCGCTTTTTCTTTCATCTGGTTCTGATTCACCTGGATTTACAACTCCTCAATGACCCGTTTCAGCCGGTTGACGCGGTGCGAGTAACGGGATGTGATCCACGTCAGCACGTGACGGGTCTCCGGCGGATGCAGCGAACGAACCAGCTGTTCACAGATGCTCATCAGTTCCATCGCTTTTGCTTCCAGAGCCGCCGCCACCTGGGCGATCGTCGCTCCCGGTTTTTGCAACAGAAAGCGGGAGAAGCCAAAGGGAACCTGTTGTTGCCACTTTAACTGCTCCCACTCGCCCAGCATGTTCTCCACGGCCGCCGTCTCTGCAAACAGGGCCGTCCAAAACCGGCGCGTTTCTTCATTGTCCGCATACTTGTCCACGATAGCCACGTACAGCCCCGTATCGATTTCCGTCCGCAGCGTCAGGTACTCGTCGGACGACAACCGGCCGTCGCGTTCCGCCATGTACAGCTTCATTTTCGCTTCGTTTACCCGCTGGATGGCGCCCGACAGCACTTGTATCGCTTCCATTTCACCAGCTTCGGCAAGCATTTGGTAGTACCGGCTGCTGTAGTAGTCGCCGGCCAAAACGGTGAGCTGCCGGTTGCGCTCTGCCGCCAGCGAATTGTCATAGGAATTTTTCACGTTCTCGTGCATGTCAAGACCCAACTGAACAAGGGCTGTTGACATGGTGAACGTCCGCGCCCGTTCCTTGGTCATGCCCCGCTCCAGCAGAAACAGGTACAACAGCGCAAGCCGGTTTTCCGCTATGGCCGGAACATCGACATATTGTTCAACAAACGAATGGGTGATACTTTGGCAGATCTGGTCGATGATCGCTCGAACCTCGTCTACATATGTGGTCTGTTCTTTGTTCATGCGTCCTCCTCCACAAGCGGTTCAACCTGGTAGGTGCCTGTTTCCGTTCACTTTCACGTTCTCGCCGGGCCCCGGCAAAAAGTCCGTCCCTACAATCATACCACACTTCTTTGGTCAGGGACTAACTCTCCGGTAAAAATAAGGGTCGATACGTACGGAAAAACGGGCTCTGATGTGCGATTCCAGATCGGCAATCTGCTCCGGCGGCGTTTCGTAGGCTGACTTGTCCTTGCGCTGGGCTTCGACGGCGATCAGGAGCTTGGGGGCAGGCGTATCGGGTTCAACTTCCAACAGGCGGATGTAGACCTGCTCCACATTTGCAGTCAACCGAAACAGATCGCGCACCAAGACGTAAAAATCGCGGTATACAAGCGGCAGTTCCGCACGCTGACCGGAGGAAACGGCCAAATCGACATGAACCGACGGATTTTCCCATTTTACACGCTTAATATTATAATGAGTCGACATGAAAGTAAATAAATCCACCACATTTTGCTCGCTCAGATCGACCGGGCGAGACGCCTGGAACGCGGGTATGTCGGGTTGGTTCCAGGTCACCCCGGGAACAAGCGACAGCGTGAGAGCGAGCAGCGTGGAGACGGCAATGGCGGCCAGCAGCCTGCGAGGCATGAGACATCCCTCCTCACCACCATTGTACAAAACAAAAAAGCAGGCTATGCCTGCTTTTACTCCGACGTTTCGATCACGCCGTGGTGAGTGTAGATCACTGCTTTGCCGCGCACCTTGATGGCGGACGTGTGTTCCGTGAACTGGGCGATCATTACCTCGCCCTTGTCCAGCTTTTCCGTGTGGTGAAAACGCGTGTCGGAACCGCGTGTCAAGCCGATGACGTGAACGCCGTTTTCCTTTGCTTTGACGACAAAGTAGTCTTGCTGCGTATAGGGGGACTGTGCCACCTTGTTTCCTCCTTACCCTGCTGAACTGCTACCCCTATGATGTCCCGCCGCTGTTCAACCGTTGCATGATTTTCGCAACGTAGCGCTGGGTCTCACGAGGCAGTTGATCGTACCGGGCTTCCAGCTCTTCGTCGGTGTCGATGCCCAAGCGGTCAATCCGACCGGGACCCGCATTGTAGGCGGCCAGGGCGACCTTCACATTTCCGTCGTACTTATCGAGCAGGCTGCGCAGGTACCTGGTGCCCCCCGCCAGATTTTCATCGGGGTTGTATACGTTTCGCACGTGCATCGCCCGCGCCGTGCTGTCCATCAACTGCATCAGCCCTTTTGCCCCTGCACGGGAAACGGCATTGGGGTTAAAGTTGGACTCTGCCCGAACCACTTCCCTGACCAGATTTTCATCCACCCCGAGCGTGCGGGCGACATCGCTGATTTTGTTTAAGATAGACTGTCGGCTGACGGATGTGTTCGCCGTCTTCTCCGCGTCGCGCGGCATCGCCTCGCCGAAGGCCCGGTCAAACTCCCAGTCGGGAGAGCCGTCCAGTTCGGCCAGTATCTCTTCGGCGGCAATGACACGTTGACCGCTGGCCAGTTCCGCCTGCAGCAGGTCGGCAAACTGCGCGTCCCCGGCGAGCGGATCGAGAGACGTGCCCGTACCTGCGATCCGGGGCTGCGTTGTGATGGGGAGATATGGCTGAAACGATACGGACATCTTCATTCGGGAACAACCTTTCCTCGCTTGTCTTCATTTCTCATTATAGGAAAGAAAAATCAGGAAGCCAATAGCCAATTTGGCAGGAAAGCAAAAACGTCTCCGCCGGATGATTCCAGCAGAGACGTTTTGCTTGATATGGTCGGAATGCAGGGATTTGAACCCTGGACCTCACCCACCCCAAGGGTGCGCGCTACCGGACTGCGCCACATCCCGACGTAACATTCTTGTGCGGAACAACGACTATTATAAGGGAAGCATACCCAATCTGGCAAGAGAATCATGGAAAAAAACGTGCAAAAATTTGCGTACATGCCGAGCCGTTCCGTTTCAGCGACATGCGCACACAGCTGAGGCTGTTTCAACCCGAAAACAACAACGCCTCTCGTGCCAAACTGCTTGGACAAGAGGCGTTCTTCCATGATAGAAGTAGATGGTCGGAATGCAGGGATTTGAACCCTGGACCTCACCCACCCCAAGGGTGCGCGCTACCGGGCTGCGCCACATCCCGACTGTACATCTGTACTATACAATATTTTAACCAGGGTGTCAATACCTTTCCGTCTTATTTCTACTTCCAAGTTATGCACGTTATGTACGTATGAGACTGAATACTTCTGCACGCGCTGCTGCGTCATGGGCAAAGATGCCGCGCACCGCAGAGGTCACCGTTTTGGAACCCGGCTTTTTCACTCCGCGCATGGTCATGCACATATGCTCCGCTTCCACGACTACAACCACGCCGTGCGGGTCCAGCTTGCGGACGATCGCGTCAGCTACGGTCGAGGTAATGCGCTCCTGCAGCTGCGGTCTGCGGGCTACCGCTTCGACGGCCCGAGCCAGCTTGCTCAAGCCCACCACGCGGCCGCCGCGAGGGATGTACGCAACATGAGCCTTGCCGAAGAAGGGCACGAGATGGTGTTCGCACATGGAGTAGAACGGTATGTCTTTTACCAGCACCATCTCTTCGTGGTCTTCGCTAAACACGGTTTCGAAAAACTCTTCTTCGTTTACCCTCATGCCTTCAAAGACTTCCGCGTACATCTTCGCCACCCGTTTGGGCGTATCCAGCAATCCGTCCCGATCCGGATTGTCACCGATTGCTTCGATGATCATGCGGACCGCTTGTTGAATTTTCTCCAGATCGACCTCTTTCAATGACAAAACCTCCCTCTCCAGCGGATGAAACAAGCCCATCTTATCACATTCCCCAGAAAAAAACAAAACGATCCACATATCGTGAAGCATCTGAGAACGTGAAAAAAATCCACATTTCATCAATGTGGATTTTTATGTAAGAGTTTCGTTAACCGATGTAACGATTACTTGATGGAGTCCTTGAGTTGTTTACCAGGCTTGAATGCCGGTACCTTGCTGGAAGCGATCTCGATCTCTTCGCCGGTTTGCGGGTTGCGACCTTTACGAGCCGCACGCTCGCGAACTTCGAAGTTACCGAAACCAATCAGTTGTACTTTCTCTCCGTTTTTCAGTGCTTCCGCAATTGCATCAAGAACTGCATCAACAGCTTTGGTAGCATCTTTCTTGGTGAGTTCGGTGGTCTCAGCCACTTTTGCAATCAGTTCAGTTTTATTCATTTCTTTTCACCTCCCCTCAATGTGCGCCACATCGTTGGTATTACTACTTTTCTTAACCGAAACCAATCGTTTTATACACATGATTGGGTGTTTTTACCGCTCTGACAAGCATATAGTAATACACTGTTCCCGCAAATTCAAGCCCCCTCCTGTCGAATTTAAGCGAAATCCAAGAAAAAAAGGCTTCCCGTCCCGCCGGGAGCCTCTGTTTGCCCTGCCTTTCGTAGGACTTCACGCCCGATTTTTCGCTTACAGAATGATTGCGATAAGTCCGCCCGATCCTTCGTTGATGATCCTCCCCAAGGTCTCCTGCAGCTTGTAGCGGGCGTTGTCCGGCATCATCGTGATCTTGGCCTGGATGCCTTCCCGCACGATGGAATGCAGTGAGCGGCCAAAAATGTCCGAGTTCCAGATCGACAGCGGGTCTCTGTCGAAGTCCTGCATCAGATAGCGGACCAGTTCTTCGCTCTGCTTTTCGGTGCCGATGATCGGCGCGAATTCCGACTCCACGTCGACGCGAATCATGTGAATCGACGGAGCCGTCGCTTTCAGGCGCACACCGAAACGCGGTCCTTGGCGAATCAATTCGGGTTCGTCCAAGGTCATCTCGTGCAGCGACGGTGCGGCGATGCCGTAGCCGGTCGTCCGGACCATGTGCAGCGCCTCCGCCACCTGATCGTACTCCCGCTTGGCATGGGCAAATTCCTGCATGATTTTCAGCAGGTGATCCTTTCCGTTGATTTCGACGCCGACGATTTCCATCAGGATACGGTCGTACAGTTCGTCCGGCGCGTACAGGTCGATTTCGGCAATCCCTTGCCCCATGTGCATTCCGGCCAGAGTTGCCCGTTCTACAAAATCGTACTCGTTGAAATAGCTGACGACCCGGTCCACGTCGCGCAGGCGGCGAATGTCCTTCACTGTCTCCCGTACCGCTTCTTCGTAGTTTTGGCGCAGCCAGTGTCCATTTTCCAGTACCATTACCCAACTGGGCAGATTCACGTTTACCTCGTGCACAGGGAATTCGAACAGCACTTCCCGCATCAAAAGCAGGATTTCATTTTCCGTCATGTGGTCCACAGACAGGGCCAGCACCGGTACGTCGTATTTCTCCTGCAGTTCCATCCGCAGGGCTTGCGTCTCTTCCGAACGGGGGCGGGTGGAGTTGACCAGGATGACAAACGGCTTGCCGACTTCCTTCAGTTCGGCCACGACCCGTTCTTCCGCTTCGATGTAACTGCTGCGTGGAATCTCCGCAACGCTCCCGTCCGTGGTGACGACAATTCCGATGGTGGAGTGTTCCTGAATGACCTTGCGCGTTCCCACTTCAGCCGCTTCCTCGAATGGAACCGGCTCCTCGTACCACGGCGTGTTGACCATGCGCGGGCCGTTTTCGTCTTCAAAACCCTTCGCGCCCTGCACAGTATAACCGACGCAGTCGACGAGCCGAACGTTGATGCTGAGCCCTTCCGTCACGTTTACCTGTACAGCCTGATTCGGAACAAATTTGGGTTCCGTCGTCATGATTGTTCGGCCGGACGCGCTCTGCGGCAGTTCATCCGTGGCGCGTATCCGCTCCGCCTCCGACTGGATGTTGGGAATGACGACCTGTTCCATGAATCGTTTGATAAACGTCGATTTTCCCGTCCGGACAGGTCCCACGACGCCCAGGTAAATATCCCCACCCGTCCGTTCGGCAATGTCTTTAAAGATGTCGACTCGTTCCACCATCGATGACCTCCTCCTATTTGTCTATTGATACACTATGACCATTTTTCCGAATTATCCCTGACCGTCAGTATTTTCCCGAGAATCTCGTACTAGAATCGTGGACAATACATGTATATGTGCGCCCCACCGCGCTAGAACAAAAAAATAACCGCCCGGACCTGCGAAAAACGACTCCCCTGCAGACAGCAGTCTGTGCAGCCGGGAATCATCCGCATCAAGGCGGGCGGGATTTATTCACATGAGAAAGGCGGCTGCAGGAGCAAGCCGCCTGTGCGCCTTTTTACAGTTTCTGCAGGCGGGGTTCGCCGTCCACCAGTTCGTAGGGAAACGACTTGGCCGGGACGAACATGGAATGACGCGCCATCACGTACCGCGGGTCGGTATTCTCCATGACCTCCGCTTTTTTGCTGCGCAGGATGTTGGCGATGTCGGCAGCGTAATCGATGCCAACTTCACCTTTGGCATTCATGACGAGCGGGAGCAGATAGTTGCCTTCCGTCGACATGACTTGCACGTCCTGCATGGACATCTTCTGAAAATCGATGGAGTAATAGCCGTTGCCGAGATCAGCTTTGATCGGCAGCTTGCCGTAATTCCGCACGAAGTTGTTGACGGCGCTCTGCACGTCGGCCACTTTGCTGACAGCGCCCAAATGAATCAGCCGAACGGTTGGCTTGGTTTCCACATCGATCAGCACGTACTTGTATACGCCGCCTTTTTCAAACGAGTTGCCCGGCGCATCCGGCAGGTATTTGGGCATCATTTTGCGAAAATCGAGCTCGTACTTCTCGAAGATCGGCGTATCCGCCGGTTTCGTCACAATCGGCAGCACGCCCGTGTCTTGTTGGTACTGTTCCACCGCTTTTTGCGTTGCCTCCAGATAAAATTCGCTGGGAATCTGGTTCTCCATTTTCCGTTCTTCCGGATACAGGCAACCGCCCAGCAGGACAGACAAGACCGCCAGCATTACCGGCAGCCGCAACGCAGTGTGCCATGTTTGCCACATCACCTGTTACACCTCTTGCTACCATTCTTCTTGCTGGGCGCGCTGCGACTCCAGCGCCGCCCGAACGACCGACTTCCATCGGCTCTCCGGGATACGCACCGTGCAGTCCTGCCCGGTGGTTTTCGCCTGACAGGCCAGCCGGATGCCTTTGCGGATATCATCTTCCGGCATCTTGCGCCGCTCCAACGGCGACGGTTCAGACAAGCGTCCGCTTTCCACGATGATGCGGCACATCAGGCAGGAAGCGTGTCCGCCGCACCGCTGCGGGATGACGACCCGCGCCGCCATGGCTGCACTTGTGACCAGTTGGCCCGGCCGCGTCTTTACGCTTTTTCCCGAGGGCAAAAACGTCAGTTTTCCCACGCTGTCAGCCCCCTGTCAATACGGACGGTGCGCCAATGTCACGCGCCCCTGTCTGACTATTTGGATTTGGCAGCCCAGACGGTACCCTTCCGCTCGCTCTGCCTTGCGAAGCCGCAGCTTCTCCTCCTTTGTCACTTCATTGAGGCAGTCGGCTCCTTCCTGCACCAGCGTCCGGCACTGGGCACATATTCCCCGCTCACAGGCGTATCCCCACCCCAGCTTGTGCCGTTTGGCGATGGACACGATTGTCACATCGGTTTCCACGGGCAGTTGATGGGTGCCGGTGCGGGAGATCAATGTCAGTTGCCCCATCGCGTACCCTCCTTCATGCAAAAATCACTATTAGAATCATTACGAATACAGCCAGCAGCATCAAAAATGCGACTGTCTTCAGCAGGAACGACACCAGGCCGTTTTTCGTCTTGCGCGCATAGAGCACCATGAAATTGCATACGAACATCAGCGCGATGGCGATCAGCGAGATGTTCATCTTGGTCATTGGATCGATAGGCATATGTACGACAGCATCCTTTTTTCCGTTTTTGAAATAGTATACCATACTTCTTGTTCTGCCGCTCCCGTCCGGTGAACCTCACTCTAGACGTTCGCATAGACTATCGTGATGAATCCGCCTATTGGAGGGATGGCTGATGACCACTCGGAAATGGCGTAATCCCTACGCTCCCATACCGAGCAGAAAACTGAGCGACAAGGTGCAGGAGGTGTCGCTCGCCGTCACGCCGCGAAAGACGGTGCCGGAAGTGACCGACCTGCGCTCGTCTGTTTCGCGGATGCGCAGCAACATCAAGGGGATCAGCAGCACGATCCGCCAGGTCGAAGAAACGATGGATACGCTGTACGGCGCGATGCAGCTCTTTGAAAGACTGGGAAAACGCTCGGCGGAGGCGGCGGATACGGAAAAGCCCGCCGGCAAACGGCAGTCTGCGGAGACAAGCAGCCCGGCCAACGAAGCGGCCGAAGGCAACAACGGGGGCGGCAATCTGCTGGGAAACATCGACATCAACCAGCTTCTCAGCCTGCTGCAATCCCCGCTGGTGCAAAGCCTGCTGAACCAGACGGCAAACGGTGCCGCGAAACGAAAAAAAGAGGGATGACATCCCTCTTTTTTTCTTGAATCTGTAGGCCAGCCATGTCCCTGTAGAGCCATGATTGTTCCTAGTCATACTGTATGACGTTTTGCGCAACAGGGAACGGGCATAATCGCCCAAATCGCTTACTTCAGCAATTTGCTGAGCGAGGACAGGTCGCTGAGGTTGATCTCCTGGTTGCGGAACATCTGCACGACCTTGTCTTCCTGCTCTTCGTTCAAGGTTTTGCCGTTCAATGCGGCGAGCGATCGGATTACGTGGCGCAGTTTGGCCTCGTCCTCAAAGTCGTCTCGCGTAAAATTGCTGGCCAGCGTGCGCAGCCTGCCCTCATCCACGTTTCCTCCTGCTTTTGCCAGCAACCGTTCCAATAAACGATACGACACGTTTTTGCTCATCCCTTCAGCTCCTCCTTACGGCTTAGGCAATACTGCCACATCAATAACGTATGTACAGGAGCCTAATATGGTGAGCGAACGTCCGTGACTTTACACGCCAAACGGCCCGAGGTATTCCATTTCGCGCGTGCGGCCGCGTCCCATCAGTTCTTCCACGCCCTGACGGGGCGACTTGCCTTCAAATAAAATCCCGTACAGCACCGAGGCGATCGGCATGTCCACCTGATTGCGGCTGGCCAGCGCGTACGCGGCTTTGGTCGTGCGCACGCCTTCCACCACCATGCCCATCTGCTCCAGCACCTCGTCCAGCGGTTTTCCCTGGCCAAGCAGATATCCGGCCCGCCAGTTGCGGCTGTGCTTGCTCGTGCAGGTGACGATCAGGTCGCCCACGCCGGCCAGTCCGGCAAACGTCAGCGGCATGGCGCCCAGTTTGATACCAAGCCGGGTAATTTCCGCCAGGCCGCGGGTGAGCAGCGCTGCTTTGGCGTTGTCGCCAAATCCCAGCCCGTCGGACATCCCCGCTCCCAGCGCGATGATGTTCTTCAGGGCCCCGGCAATCTCCGCTCCGACCAGGTCGGGGTTGGTATAGACGCGGAAATACGCGTTCATGAACAGGTCCTGTGCGCGCAGCATGCGGTCCTCGCAAGCGGAAGCGACGACTACCGTGGTCGGCGACCGGCGCACCACTTCCTCTGCATGGCTCGGTCCTGTCAGCACAACGACTCCTTTGCCGATCGGCTCGGGCACTTCCTCGCCGATCACCTCCGTCATGCGCTTCAAACTCTCCAGTTCAAAGCCTTTGGCGGCGTGAATCAGCAGCACATCCGGACGCAAAAATGGCGCAAGCTCGCGCGTCACCTGCCGCATCGCGTGCGAGGGGACGGCCAACAGCACAACCGGTTTGTCCGACACGACCTCCCGCAGATCGACCGAGGCACGAATCCCGGGTGACAGCATTACGCGCGGCAGGTATTTTTCATTGGTATGACGGGTATTGACCTCGTCGGCCAGTTTCGGATCGCGCACCCAGACGTTTACGCGATGGCCGTTATCCGCCAAGACCGAGGCCAGCGCCGTACCCCAACTGCCGGCGCCGATAACAGCAACATCCTGACTCACATGATTCCCTCCACGTTACCTTACTGCAGATTGCGCTGGGACGGTTCCCCCAGTTTGCGCTCTCTGCCTGCAAGAAGATTTTGGATATTGTTGTAATGGCGGACGTAGGCGAAGACAGCAAGGGCAATGCTGACCCAGACGAACGCCATGTCCTTGGCGAGAAAATACAGACACACCGGCAGTAGTGTCACAAACACGAGCGAACCCAGCGACACATATCGCGTCAGAGCAATGACCACAACGGTGACGATGACCGAGATGAGAAAGGCCAACGGAGAGAAGCCCAGTGCCACACCCAGCGTGGTGGCGATACCCTTCCCCCCGCGAAATCCGTAATAGACAGGCCAGTTATGCCCGACGATGGCAAACAGCCCGGACATCGCGTACGCCGTCGGATCGCCGTTTGTCAGCAGGTGCGTGATGCCCATCGCGGCCAGTCCCTTCAGCGCGTCCAGGACCAGCACGACGACGGCCGGTCCTTTTCCCAGAACGCGCAGGGTATTGGTCGCGCCTGCGTTTCCGCTGCCGTGGGCGCGAATGTCAATGCCCGCAATCTTTTTGGCAATAAGATAACTGAAGCTGATCGAGCCGATCAGGTAACTGATCACCCAGGACAAAAACAGCATGTTGTTTCCTCTCCCTATGTTTTTTTGCGCGTCCAAATCCGGATCGGCGTGCCTTCGAAGACAAACGCCTCCCGTATTTTGTTTTCAATGTAACGCTCATAGGAGAAATGCATCAGTTCCGGGTCGTTGACAAACAGAATGAAGGTTGGCGGTTTGACGGCCGCCTGGGTCGCGTAGTTGATTTTCAGCCGCTTGCCCCGGTCCGACGGCGGCGGTGTCATGATCGTCGCGTCCGTGATCAGATCGTTCAGCACCGATGTGGAGACGCGCATCGAATGCGCTTCCGCCACCTGGTTGACTTTCGGCAAAATCGTGTGAATCCGCTGCTTGGTTTTGGCCGAGACAAACAGAATCGGCGCGTAATCCAGATACTTGAACTCTTCCCGGATCAACTCGGTGAAGCGAAGCATCGTCTTGTCGTCCTTTTCGACCGCATCCCATTTGTTGACAACGATAATCACGGCGCGGCCTGCTTCGTGGGCGTACCCGGCGATCTTCTTGTCCTGCTCGATAATGCCTTCTTCCCCATTCAGGACGACCAGCACGACATCCGACTCTTCGATCGCCTTCATCGCCCGCATCACGCTGTATTTTTCCGTCGTTTCATATACTTTGCCCCGTTTGCGCATCCCGGCAGTGTCGATCAAAATGTAGTGCTGCCCGTCGCGCTCAAACGGCGTGTCGATGGCATCCCGCGTCGTGCCGGCCACATCGCTGACGATGACGCGCTCTTCACCAAGGATCGCGTTGGTGAGTGAAGATTTCCCTACGTTGGGCCGCCCAATGATGGCGATGCGGATTACGTCGTCGTCCCGCTCTTCTTCCTCTCCTCCCGGGAAGTGCTTCACCACCTCTTCGAGCACGTCGCCCAAGCCAAGCCCGTGACTGCCGGAAACAGGGAATGGATCGCCCAGTCCCAGCGTGTAAAAGTCGTAAATGTCAGCACGCATGTCCGGATTGTCGATCTTGTTGACGATCAAAACGATCGGCTTCCCGGTGCGGTTCAGCATGCGCGCCAGTTCCTGATCGGCATCGGTTACGCCGGCGCGGCCGTCGGTCACCATCAGGATGACGTCTGCCTCGTCGATGGCCAGTTCCGCCTGGTGGCGCATTTGTGTGAGAATTGCGTCGGTCTCACCAAATTCGATGCCGCCGGTATCGATGACGTGGAAGTAGCGGTTCAGCCATTCCCCCTTCCCGTACAGGCGGTCGCGGGTCACGCCCGGCTTGTCCTCCACGATGGCGATGCGCTCACCGACCAATCGGTTAAAAATCGTGGACTTGCCCACGTTGGGTCTACCCACAATGGCTACCACTGGCAATCCCATAGTTGACAACACTCTCTCTCATATCTGTTTTGACTAGCTAATCATACCACACTCTAGTTGTGACGAACAACGATCAGCGTCTCGTCATCCAACTCGTGCACCATCGCGTCCATCACTTTTTCCAGTGTAAAAGCCGTCTGCTGCATCCGCTCCCGGCTGGGAACGACAAAGACGGGAACGCCCCCGGCGACGTGCTCTTTGTTGGTGGTAACCACTGCTACGATTCTGGCGGACATGCACTACCCTCCTTGTTCGACCGGCTGTACCTCATTCGGCATGCGATAGACGCTCTCCAGAATCGGCACCGCTTCTATGACCGCTTTGGCCCGCTCGCGGCTAGGCACCTGCGGAAGCAAGAACACGCCCAAGCGACCTGTCTCCAGATCCCGTTTCACCAGCGGTGTGAGTGACGGCTCTCCCTCGTCGGTAAACACCCCCATCTGCGTCGCCACGTCGTGCAAAATCGCCTGCCGCTGACCCGGATGGGCAATGGAGACGGAGGCGTTGTCATCCTTGGGCACCAGAATGAAACCCATGCCCCGTTTTTGAATCAGTTCCTGGGCCTCCTTCAGGCCGACGTTCATGATGTATATGTCGCCTACGTACAGGTTTTTCCCCTCTACCCGCACGTCAGCCGGCTGCACCTCCACGATGCTGCCGAGGGTTTGGCCGGATTTGAGCAGGCGGGAGATGACCAGTGCCGCGATCCCCACCAGGCAGCCTCCCCACCAGTTGAACAGCACGGTGGCAAACGTCGTCAACAGTGAGGTGAAAATGACCAGGTAGTTGCGCCCTTCAAACACCATCGCAATTCCCTCGATGTACGGTCCGCCCCGGGGCACCAGCTCCCGCTTGTCGATCTCCGTCAGCGTCGTCCGCTCCATGTTGCGGACATCGCGAAACTGTTGGGCCGCTAAGGTCAGAAAGGTGACCGCAGTGTAGTCCTGCTTCAGCAGCGACGGCACGGCCAGCGCCCCCAGCGCAGACGCGATCACCCCCAGGGAGATGTGGATGATCTTGCCGTGGGGAAAGGTCGGATACTGCCGGTAATCTGTGCGAAGCAGATACAGCCGGCAGAGAATGCCAAAACTCAGCCCTATCGTGAGCGGAATGATGTACTCATTGGCAAGCAGTTCTCGAAACATCGGCATCACCTGTGCGTATCGGAATGGGACGTTTCTGTCTCCCGGTATCCAAACAGTCGTCTGACGGCTGCCAGTGTCGATCCGGTCAGACTCCAAAGCGAGACAGCGCTCCACAACAGATCTTGCGCATAGCCGCCGCCGATCTCACAGGTTCCCGACAGCTTCCACACATACAGTGCATACAGCACATCGGCACCGGGAAGGGAGACGGCGAGCAAATAGAGGCGGGCCAGTCCGCGGCGAGCGATGGCAAACACGGCCAGCACCGCCGCTGTTGGCAGGAGGACCGCTTCGTCCCACACCTGCAGAACCGGGTCGGTAAAAAAGAGCCAGCGCAACCAGAACAGTGCCAAGCCTGCAGCGGCACCAGCCAGCAAATAGAGGCGTCGTTTCTCTTTGGCCAACCGTCCGTACAACCAACCGCCGCAAAGAAGAGGCAGAATCGTTCCGCTGAGGCTGACCTGCACGGGCAGAAACGTGATCTGCCAGCTGACAAACGAGCATGCGAGAAACGCGGCGAGCACAGCCAGGGTGCCCGCGCGCGACACGCCCCAACGCTTCAGCGGCCGGTCGAAACTGCCCATCCAGACGAGACAGAGAAAACACCACTGGATGAGGATCGCAAGCGTTCCCTCGTTCATGTCCATCTCCTCACGTTGCGGATGTCTTCCAAAGTATGCCTCATCTGGCGATCTTTCATGAGCCAATCAAAACGGTTCCTCGTCCCGGCGGGCATAACGCTCCGGTTTGCAGCCGCGCAGCCGCGCCCGCTCCGCCGTCACGCCCGTGATCAATACCGGCACCCGCCGCAATTCAATCAGCTCCGACACACCCAGCGCCGTCATCGCCACCCGCAGTTGATGATGCCAGGCATCGACAGCGGCAAGGCACGCCTCCAGCGGCACGTTCGTCACCAGGCGCAACAGGGCACCCGCCACGCCCACGGCGGAAGCTCCCAACGCCAGCGCCTTGGCCGCATCCAGCCCGTGCCGAATCCCGCCTGTTGCGATCAGACGGACCCCATCCAGGCGGCAGTTATCCGCTTCCAGCAGGCTCTCCGGCGCAGACAGCCCCCAGCTTTCAAACATGGTCAGCGGCGCAGAATGGCGCTGATTTTCCACTTTGGCAAAATTGGTGCCGCCCCTGCCGCCCACGTCGATGATCGAGACACCGGCGGAGGCCAGCTGCTCGATCGTGCGGCGGGACATGCCAAACCCCACTTCCTTGACAATCACCGGCACCCCGAGCGCCTCGCGAATCGCGAGAATCCGTTCCAGATAGCCGGTAAAATCGCGGTCTCCTTCCGGCATCAAAAGTTCCTGCATGACGTTGAGATGAATCTGCAGACCCTCGGCACGAATCATCTCCACCGCACGCTGAGCCTCTTCCACCGTCGCTTCCGCCCCCAGATTGGCAAACACGATGCCGTCCGGATTTTCCCGACGCACCACCGCATAGCTCTCCACCACGGCCGGATCGCGCAGCGCCGCCATTTGCGAGCCTACGGCCATCGCCAGTCCTTTTTCCCGGGCGACGATCGCCAGCAGCCGGTTGATCTCGGTGACGGCAGCCGCTCCCCCAGTCATCGCATTGATCAGGAAAGGGGACGAGAGACGAAACGGAGGGATATCCGCTTCCACTTTCGTGTTACCATAACATATATTCGGTAAACTATTTGGCACAAACGACAGGTCGTCCCAGGCGTTTCTGTTTGCTTCCGCCGTCGCCAATGCGTACTCGATATGCTCCACTTTTCGCTTCGATCGCTCCATGTCCGCCTCCCGTATCACTAGCCCTCCTCGTCCGTCATGGGCAATGCCCACGGCGGAATGGATCTATATAGACCTATAAAAAAGGGATACGCCTGCGCGTATCCCCTCGGTATTTACTTCAATTTTTCTTTCAGATCGCCAAACAGTTCGCCCAGCGTAACGCCCAGCGGCTGGTTGTTTTCCTGCTGGAACTGCTGTTGTTCCCGCTTGCTGGCACGCTCCGCCTGCTCGGCGCGCTCCTCTTCGACGGCGCGAATGCTGAGGCTGACGCGCTGCTCGGAGGGAACGACATCCAGCACTTTCACCTGCACCTCTTGGCCTTCCTTCAGCACTTCACCCGGCGTTGCGACGCGGCGGTTGGCGATTTGCGAGATGTGCACCAGTCCCTCGATGCCCGGAGCGATTTCCACAAAAGCGCCGAAGGAGACGAGGCGTTTTACGGTGCCGGTCACAATATCTCCCCGCTTGAACTGTTCGCCCACCGTTGCCCAGGGACCAGGCTGGGTCTCCTTGATGCTCAGGCTGATTCGCTCGTTTTCCTTGTCAACTTTCAGCACTTTTACCTGTACCTTGTCGCCTTCCTTGACGACGTCGGACGGTTTTTCCACGCGGTGCCAAGCCAGTTCGGACACGTGCACCAGACCGTCTACACCACCGATGTCGACGAACACGCCGAAATCAGTCATGCGCTGTACGGTTCCCTCCAGCACCTGACCCGGCTGCAGGCGTTCCAGTACGGCTTGTTTTTGCTGTTTTGCTTCTTCTTCCAGCACCGCTTTGTGAGACAGGATCACTTTGTTCTTTTCCTTGTCCATCTCCACCACTTTCAGCCGCAGCGTCTTCCCTTTGTAATCGGAAAAGTCTTCCACGAAGTGGCGTTCCACCATGGAGGCCGGAATGAAGCCGCGCACGCCTACGTCTACGACGAGACCGCCTTTCACTACTTCCTTGATTTCGGCTTCAATGATTTCTCCGGATTCCATCTTTTTCTCCAGGTCCGCCCACGCTGCTTCCATGGCGACGGCTTTCTTGGATACGACCAGTTCTTCTTTCTCGTCGTTCAGCTTCAGCACCTTTACGTCAAAGGTGTCGCCAACCGAAACCACGTCGGACACCTTCTCCACGTGCAGCGGAGAGAGCTCGCTGATCGGAATCAGGCCGTCGTATTTGTAGCCTACGTCTACCAAAGCCTGTTTGTCTTCCACTTTGGTGACGGTAGCCTTCACTACATCCCCTACGGAAATGGTTGTTGCATCCGTCAGGCTTACGTTGCTTTCTTCCATCATGAATAAAACCTCCTTAAATACCATCCAGTCCCATGCTGTCTAAAAAGAAGCGGGAGCAGTATATTTTTAACTACCGCCGGTAGGCTAGCAGTTAGTTGACAAGCCAAGAAGTTCCAGCAGATTTAGTATTCTACCCTTTGTTATTTCTATACCGACTCACGATGAACGGTGCTGATCGAGCAGTGACTGAATATGAGCCATGATCAGGTCGGTAGTCTCCTTGAGGGTATCGGACCCCGGTTTTGCTGCACGCTGCGCGGACAGGTCGATGGGCGGTCCGTACACGATTTTGATCGGGCGGAACCATTTGTAGTTGCCGATAATCGCCACCGGTATGACCACGGCCTCCGATTTCAGGGCAAACATGGCCGCTCCTGGCATGCCCGGTCCCAGTTTCCCCGTTTTGCTGCGGGTCCCTTCCGGAAAAATTCCAAAGATTTTTCCATCTTCCAGCAGCTTGAGGGCGGTGCGGATGGCAGCGCGGTCGCCAGCCCCCCGCTTGACGGGAAAAGCGCCAAACTTGGTGATGAAGTAGGAGAGGATCGGTATGCGGAACAGCTCCTCTTTTGCCATAAAGTGCACCGGTCGGTCAATTCCCGCACCCAAAAGGGGCGGGTCCCACAGCGAGATGTGATTGGCACAGAGAATAACAGGGCCTTTCTTAGGTATATGTTCAGCGCCGATTACTTGCCAACGAAAGATGATGGAAAATAAGGCGCGGAACAGGCTGTGAAAAAAACGATACGTCCTCACTGTATCGACTCACCCGACCGTTCGCAAATTTTCAAGATTTGCTCCACGACCTGTTCGATCGTCATCCCTGTCGTGTCCACCAGCACAGCGTCCGCCGCCTGGCGCAGGGGAGCCGCTTCCCGCTCCATATCCCGCTTGTCCCGTTCGGCGATCTCCGCTTCCAGCGTAGCCAGATCGGTTTGGAGCCCCTTCGCCAGCAGTTCTTTCAACCGCCGCTCGGCACGTTCCCGGGTAGAAGCAGTCAGGAAAATTTTTACATCGGCATCCGGCAGCACGTGGGTGCCGATGTCCCTCCCGTCCATGACGACGTTGCCGCCTGCTGCCATTTGACGCTGCAGCACCAGCATCTGCTCACGTACGGACGGGTAGCTGGCGACGATGGACGCGTATTGGCTCACTTCGGGCGTGCGGATCTGGTCGGTGATGTCCTGGCCGTTCCAGAATACGCGCTGGCTGTCGCGTTCCCGTTCGAGCCGGATGTCGCTTGACCGCAGCAGTTCGGATACCGCTGCTTCGTCGTCGATCGGAATGCGGTTGTTCAGCACTGCCCACGCCAGCGCCCTGTACATCGAGCCCGTGTCGATATACAAGTACGCCAGCCGTTTTGCCACCTGTTGAGCAACGGTGCTTTTCCCCGCCCCGGCCGGACCGTCGATTGCAATGTTCATTTTGTTCTCACCTGCTATGTATGAAAGTCCTGGAAGAAATGTAGAAAAATAGAAACAAGAAAAGCTTCTGTCGAAGCCCCATTCGCGTCGTCGCCACTCTATGTTATCTTTAATAGTACCATAGTATGGAAGCACGCGCAAACCTTTAGGGGCGTCCGGGCACCCCCTCCAGCCAATGGGTCTCCACGAAAAAGGCGCGAACCGGTTCGAACTCGATCAGCAATTCCCCGCACGCCAGCATGATAACGCTGATGACGATCAGCGCCATGATTCCCTTTTCCACGCGCCGCGAGAATCGGCAATAACGCGAGTCGAAGTCGTTGGCCATCGGGGATCATCCTTCTCTCGTTGCCATCAATCGAGTACACCTTTTTTCCGCCAATCAAGCTGCCGTTCGTAACAGGCGCGGACAATTTTCGCCCGGTCCGCTTCGCTGATCTGCACAAACTTTCCGGAGATCCACTGATGCAGACCCTTTTCCTCTGCGGGATTGCAGCGGACGATTTCCACCACGCCATAAGCGTGCTGTACTTGTCCGTTTTTTCCGGGCAGTGCCATCCACACCTGCAGACGATCTTTTACCTGCAGCCGATAGGATGCTTCGCACGTAAACGAGATGCCGCCCCCGCTCAGATTAATCGTCCGCGTAAGGAAATGATAGCGCCGAACAGGGTCTGTCGTTTTGACGGCAATTTCCACCGCCGTGTTGATGCGCAGGTAACTGCGCCGCTGTGTTCGTTTCACCGCGGTTTTTTCCGGCTTCCTGATCAACAGGACGGGAATGTTTTCGCTTTGCCTGCCGTTGATGACAGTGCGGAACTCATAGCGGGAACCGTCATCGCCTATGTACCACACGTTGCATTCGGTCCCTGCAGGAAAGGGGCCTGTTCTGCCCGTTGCCTCACTGATTGGAAGCTCGATGACGATGTGTTCCTCCGTCAGATCGGCGACCCGGGTCTTGAACGTCTGGCCGTTTCGCTCTTCGGAAGCGTGGACAAGGCTCAATCGGAGTGTTTGTCCAATTCGTGGCAGCTTCATGTACGGAATGTTCCCCCTTTTCTCCTCACCTGTTTATTATAACCTGTTTTCTTTGGAAACGGCAAATAGGGAAAGCCGGACATCCCCCGTCTTTCCCTATTTCGATGGGGCAGAGGATTTATCCCGCCTCTCCCTCTGCACCGGTGTCCATTTTGATGATGTCTTCCTCATCTCCGGTCAAGGCGTTGATGTAAACCGTGTAGGTGCTGTCCTCATACGTCCCGGTGATTTCCCAGCACAGCACGTCTCGGCCGTCGTCCTTGCTCTCGATCAAGGCCAAACGCTGACTTTTCACATTGACGGCGGGATTCACCCTGGCTCTTGCCTGTTCCTTGGTCACGCGCGGCGCGGGCAGCTTGCGCGGCTTGTGATTGAACAGGTATTCGGCCGCATTGAATGCGATGACGGAGCCGTTGTCCAGCGCCGTTTTGACCGTGACGGCATCGGGGTTGAGGCGCACCCCGTTTTGCTCCGGCACGAAGGTAAAGATGCCGATTCTGTCATAGGTGTCGCTTTCCGACACCACCATGTTGCCGAACCCGTGATCCCGCAAAAACTTGCGCGCGCTTTCCTCCGCTTCGTCCAGACTGATGCGTTCTTCGCCGACTTCCCGTTCGTTCATCATCCAGACAACTTTTCCGCTCCGTTTGGTCACATCCAGGTTGATCGGGGCGCCCGCTTTCTTGGAGGTTATCCGGACGCTGTAGGCGGTGTACCCTTCGGCCTTGCCGTTATCGTCCACTTCAACCGTCGCTTCCGCGGGATTCAATCCTGTGAATGCCAGCGCGATCCGCTTCGCCTCTTCCTTGTCAATCGGTTTGCCATCGATACCTTTGATCCGCTTCAGTTTTTTTGTTTCCAGGCTCCGAATGCCGACGCCCCAGTCGATCTCGGGGTTTTTCGACATGTTTTTTTCAATCGTGCGGAACCCGTCAATAATCGTGTTGTCCGATTTTTTGTCGTCCGAGGCCAACGCCGTCTCCACGTCCATCCAGCGCAGTTGTTTGGCAAACACGTTGGCCTGCACGTTGCGCAACTGGTTCTGGATGTTTTTGGAGTGTTTGTGCAGCTCTTTCAGCGTCTGGTACTCCTTTGCTGTCAGCGGCTCCTTGTCCAGATCGCGCACCGCTACCCGGTATGAAAAGTCAGCGACGCGGGACAAAAACTCTTCCGTGTTGTTGAACGGCATCAAGGTCAGCGGCAGTTGACCGACCTCCGACCGGGCCTCGTTGGCAAGCCGCCAGACATTGGTGAGGCAGGGGGTCATCTGCCTGCGCGTGTTGATAACCAGCGATTTACCCAATTCGTCATGCAAGTTGTCGATGTGGTAGTTCAAATCGTGAAAGGCGCGCTGATACTGGTTTTCCGCCTTGATCAAAATGGAGTTTTTTTCGTTGTGCTCCTGATAGCCCCACACCCCGACACCGACAAGCGCAATCAAGGTGACGGGAAAGAGGACGCGCGCAACCGTTCCGTATCCCATTTTTATCCAATCCTCCCTTCACCAATTCCAGCCGCATTGCTGGCGGTCATCACTGTGCCAGTCGAACCGTTTATCCTGGGGCCCGTTGCTTCCTTTGCTGCCGGGGCGCTGTCCGCTTCAGTCCCGCCGGCCTTCCAAGGAAAACCGCCCCTGGCCGCCGTTACAGGCCTTATGGCAGTCAGCTTGGTTCGCACGGTTTACATCCCCCTTGGCACGTAATGAAATCTTTGCATAGTGTTGGTGGAGCGAGAGCGGATTATGCATATGCGTATGGAAAGGGCGAAGCGTGTTACCGACAAAAAAAGAACCGGCGCTTGCCGGTCCCACTGCTTGCGGCAGGGCTTTCCCCCGCCGCCATTCCATATGTTCGCCCCTGGCTGCTGCCGCACGCAGGGGATTCAGGGTTCTTCCTGAATGCTGAAATGCTTGTCGTTGTCGCACAGACACTGCTTGAAGCCGGTGTCCACACCGCCGCCGGGTTCCCTGCGGCCGCGAAGGGTGAAAGTTTCTCCACATACGTTGCAGCGTATCGTCACTTTTGCTCGTTGGCTTTTTGGCACGATGACCCTCCTCCTTACGTCCTAGTGTGGACGGGAGGTAAGCGTTTTAGAACCAAAATCGTGCGCGCGCTGCACTTTTTTCAGCCCCTGCCACCAGAGGACGGCCATGAACGGCACGATGAGCACAAGCCAGTGTTGGGTTGCAAGAAATATGGCGTTGTAGACCGCGTGCAGGCTGATCGGCAGCCCCACCGAGATCCACAGGTATCCGGCCTCTTTTCGCGCCGTGCCGGAAAATTTCGCCCGGCCGAGATAATACCCCATCCAGACGGCAAAGAGCGCATGGCTCGACACAGGCAACAACGCACGCCAAAACGCGATATCCAGCCCGTTGATGAGCAGATAGAACAAGTTTTCCAGCGTAGCAAAACCCAGTGAGACCGCCACCGCGTACACAATGCCATCGTACGGCTCATCGAACTCCACATGCTTGTATGCGGTAAAATAAACGACCATCCATTTGAAAAACTCTTCCACCACCGCGGACTGTACCACGTCGGCGACGAATTCGCTCCGCCAGTTCCACTCGGTCTGCATGATGTACTGCAGCACCATCACCGGAAAGACGAGCAAAACGCCAAAAATAAATGTCCGGATGACCATCGAGATGGGCTCCGGCTGAAGATTGTCGCGCAGGTAAAAATAGCTTAGAATGGCAATACCGGGGGCAATCGCCGCTCCGATGACAGCAATCATCTGCGTATTGCTCCTTTACACAAGACTATCACTCATCGTACCATGAATACGTCTTGATTGAAACCCCGCTACAGGAGAGACGGCACATGAAAAAAATTCTGGTGATCAATACAGGCGGTACCATCGCCATGTCTGTCGACGCATCCGAGGGTGTCAAACCGCTGGACGATCAGGCTGTGGTAAAAAATCTGCCCTTTTTGCAGCGGTATGCGGATGTGACGATGGTCAACTTTTTGAATCTGCCAAGCCCCCACATCACTCCTGCCGTAATGAACGACCTGCGTCTCTTTATCCAACAGGAACTGGACCAGCACGGCTACGACGGTGTAGTCGTGACGCACGGCACTGACACGTTGGAAGAAACGGCCTACTTCCTCGACATCACCCTGCCGGTGACGGTGCCCGTCGTGCTGACCGGCGCCATGCGAAGCAGCAACGAATTGGGCGCAGACGGCCCGGTCAACCTGATTTCCTCTGTACGTGTGGCAGCTGATCCGCAAAGCCGCGACAAGGGTGTTCTGGTCGTGTTCAACGACGAAATCCACGCTGCCCGCCACGTGACCAAAACGCATACCAGCAACGTGGCCACGTTCCAGTCGCCGGCGTACGGCCCGATTGGCACCATTTCCAAAAAAAGCGTCAACTACCACCATGCTCCCCTGGTTCGCGAGCACTATGCGATCGAACATGCCAACGCCAACGTGCCGCTGATAAAAGCGGTCGCCGGAATGGACCCAAACTGGCTGGATTTTCTCTTCACGCAGCAGGTGGACGGCCTGGTGGTGGAGGCGTTCGGCCTGGGCAACCTGCCCCCTGCTGTCGTGCCAGTGCTGGGTAAGCTCCTGGACAAGGGAATGCCAATCGTCCTGGTTTCCCGCTGTTACAATGGCCAGGTACAGGACGTGTACGACTACGAGGGAGGCGGCCGCAAGCTGAAAGAGCTGGGCATCGTCTTTTCCAACGGCCTGAACGGCCAGAAAGCACGCATCAAGCTGATGGTGGTGCTGCAGCAGACCCGCGACTTTGGCGAACTGCAGCGCTTGTTCGAGCAGTAAGCCCTGACTTCTGCAGGCGGTCAGCACTCACACCCTCACTCAAAACAAAAACCTCCTTGGACGAACCAAGGAGGTTTTGTTTTTCGCACTTGCGTTTGACCGATTCTCTTACACCCAACCGCGGAAGCGGGAGGCTTCGGCCATCTTGCGCACGCCCACCATGTAGGCAGCCAGACGCATGTCAACACGGCGCGTTTGAGCCAGCGTGTACACGTTCTCAAACGCTTTCACCATTACTTTTTCCAATTTCTCCTGAACTTCTTCTTCGGTCCAGTAGTAACCCTGGTTGTTTTGAACCCATTCGAAGTAGGAAACGGTTACACCGCCGGCGCTTGCCAGCACGTCAGGTACCAGCAGGATGCCGCGTTCGGTGAGAATTTTGGTCGCTTCGAGCGTGGTCGGGCCGTTGGCTGCCTCCACCACGATTTTCGCCTTGATGTTGTGAGCGTTGGCAGCAGTGATCTGGTTTTCGATCGCCGCCGGAACGAGAATGTCGCAATCCAGCTCAAGCAGTTCTTTATTTGTAATCGTATCGGTAAACAACTTGGTAACCGTGCCGAACGAGTCGCGGCGGTCCAGCAGGTAATCGATGTCCAATCCGTTCGGATCGTACAGGGCGCCGTAAGCGTCGGAGATGCCGATTACTTTCGCCCCTGCATCGTGCATGAACTTGGACAGGTAGCTGCCGGCGTTGCCGAAGCCCTGCACGACGACGCGAGCGCCTTTCAGGTCGATGTTACGACGTTTGGCTGCTTCACGGATGCAGATGGTTACACCTTTGGCCGTCGCTGTTTCGCGTCCGTGCGAACCGCCCAGCGCGATCGGCTTGCCCGTAATGAATCCCGGCGAGTCGAACTCGCGGATGCGGCTGTACTCGTCCATCATCCAGGCCATGATTTGAGAGTTGGTGAAGACGTCTGGTGCCGGAATATCTTTCGTCGGTCCCACGATTTGGCTGACCGCACGTACGTAACCGCGGCTGAGACGCTCAAGCTCGCGGAAAGACATTTCACGAGGATCGCAGATAATTCCGCCTTTCCCGCCGCCGTATGGCAGGTCGACGATGCCCGCTTTCAAACTCATCCAAATAGAAAGCGCTTTAACTTCTTCCTCTGTAACATCCGGGTGGAAACGAATGCCCCCCTTGGTCGGTCCAACTGCGTCGTTGTGCTGGGCGCGATAGCCTGTAAACACCTTTACCTCCCCGTTATCCATGCGGACAGGGATGCGTACAGTCAGCACGCGCAGCGGCTCCTTCAGGAGTTCATACATCGATTCCTGGTAACCTAGTTTCTCCAGTGCTTCCTTGATCACCGTCTGGGTAGATTCAAGCAAGTTCGCTTTCTCTTCCTTTTGTTCTTTCCCTCGGGTGTTTTCGGTTACCGTTTCTTGATTACCCATTACATATTCACCTCAAAATAGTTGTCGGTAGACCCACCGTTAAGTATACACGCTTGTATCAGGGATGAGAAGATGAAAATTCCCATTTGTCTCCGAAAAAGAGTTTGCAGGTATTTGTTCTGTCCCGGGCGCGTCCTGAAATCGTTCCGGAACGAGGCGCTTCACACGCAGGGCAGTACTGTTAGCGTGCCCGAAACGATAGAAGATTATATTGCCCCGACTTACACCCGCGCATGTCAAATCGTCCGTGTTGTGCGATAATAAACGGCAGAGCAGCATGTTGCAAGACGGAGGGGTTGTAATGGAACCAAAACATATCCTGTTTGTGTTTGCCCATCCAGATGATGAAACGTTCACGTCTGGAGTGACGATTTGCAAGTACGCGCAGCAACCGGACACGACCATTTCCCTGGTGTGCGCCACTCGCGGAGAGGCTGGCAAAGCGGGAGATCCGCCGCTGTGCACACAAGCCGAACTGCCGAGCTTCCGGGAGCGGGAACTGCGTGAGGCGGCAACCATCCTGGGCATCGACAACCTGCTTTTCCTCGACTACACTGACAAACGGCTCTCCTCCGTTCCCGAAGACGAATTGATCAGTCGCATCCAGGCCGTCATCGCCTCCTGTCAGCCTCAGGTCGTGGTCACCTTCGCGCCGCATGGCATCTCCGGCCATCCGGACCATCAGGCCATATCCGCAGCGACGACGCAGGCCGTCAAACAGCTTCCTCCCGGCTCTCCGGTGCGCAAGCTGTATCACGTGACGTACGCGGCGGGCGCACCCGCCGGGATGTTTGTGCCTCCCTGCACGGATCCCTACGAAGCGATCACGACGGAAATCCGCGCGCCGGAGTACGCCCTGCAGGTGGCCCGGGCGCTGGCGGCTCACCGGACACAGCACATGTCCGTGGAGCGTGTTTTCCCGGGGGTGCTGGCCGGCCGCCTCGACAACGTCCGCACCGTGAATCAGTTCATGCTCGTCTGGCACAACCTCAAGGGATACGTGCCCGATCGCGAAGGCAAGGAGAGCGACCTGTTCGCCGGGCTGTAAGAACAGCAAAAGCACCTAGCAACCGCTAGGTGCTGTTTTATTGTACAGGAATGTCCGCCAGACATTTTACTGAAAATGTCTGCAAATCTCCTTGACAGCGTCGTCAGCAACGACAACCTTGCCGTATTCCTCCAGGACGTAAACGGTAGTCGGCGTCGCTTCTCCGTATTCAGAGAGGATCGCAATCAGCTTCTGGTACTGCTCCTGATCCAAATCGAGCTCTCCCAGTACAAGGTAGTATTTGCCCTGGTAAAAATAAGCGGCTCCGCCATTGGTCAACATCGCGTTTATGCGATGAGCTGCTTCAACCAGATGCTCAAAGTCGCGGAAGGAATAGATGACGAGTTCACTCTCTTCCAGAGTGACTTCCAATTCATATACGTCATCGTCCTCGTACTCTTCCTCTTCCTTCTCAAGCATTGAGCCTGTTTTGCCGCGCGTTACGATTACGACCATTCCCTGTGCTGGCAAGGCAAACACTTCAACGGCGACAGGCCCGGACACTTCAAAGCCCAATTCGTGGTAGGCCTGTTCCATCATGTCGTTGAACAGTTCATGTACCTTTGGAATGTCACGCCACATGTCTTCTTTTTCAATTCCTCGCTCCGACAGATCGTCGAACGTTAGGAAGATCCGTATCTTGTCTTGACCAAGGCGTTCAACACGCATGACTGTCCCTCCTCGCCATCCAGTCGTATTACAAAGTATGAACCAGAGCCTGTAAGAGTTCTCCGCATTTCCGGCGGATACCCCTCGGCCATCCACCATTTTCACAATGTCGTGAAAAAAAGGGGACTGGCTCTATCATAACATAGTTGCGCGGAAGAATATAGCGCTCGGGTCCATTCGTGTGTGCTGAAGGGAGGAGCAACCGGGAATCCTGTCGACCGGACACGCAGAACGGTTGATTCTGTAAAGGTCTGTCAGATTCTGCGCTTTCCCGGGAAAGCCGTGGACAGGAACTGCTTCTGCGTGCTTTTCATCAATTCAATGATTTCCGCCTGCAGCGCCCGCCTGCGCCGCATCCGAACCAACAGGATCAAGATCGCAGCTCCGCCGAAAATGAGCGTCGGCATGGGCATTTTGAGATACTGAATGTACCCGAGGAAACCTGCGTATACGCACAGCAGAGCGTTCAGACAGCCCTCGCCAAACACCCCTCGCCGGATGGCCTCGGCCGCATGGGTGCGGATCAGTCCACCCAACAAGACCGACCCCAGCACAAACAAGATGGCCGCCATTACCAGTTCGACCGGCTTGAACAGCAAAAAGGCAACCCAGTCCCCCAGCCGATCAGGGTGAAGCGGCGTGACGGGAAACAGCCGAATCGCACCGTTTCCGCACCACCATGCCAAAAGTCCCAGCAACAAATCTCTCAGGTAGGTAATCATCTTGCCAATGTCCCTCCGTACTGCCCATGTTCGATCAAACAAAGCATACGGTGGACTGCGGTTGCTTGTGCCTGGTCACCAAATGAATACAAAATGCGATCCGTCCCGTGATATGCTATGTGATGCTTTCCTGCAGGCGCTTGTGAATCCAGATCGCGGCCTGCGCCCCATCTCCCATTGCGATCGCCACCTGCTGGGAATGGGGAATCACGTCGCCCACGGCCCATATATTCCGGTGGTCTGTTTCCTTGGTACGGGGATCGACCAGGACGTGCCCCTTTTCGTTGAAGCGGACGGCAAACGGACGCAGCAAGTCTGTGTTTACACGGGCGCCGGGAAACGCGAGAAAGGCCCGGCTGACTGACAACGTGGCGCCGCCGGACAAGACGATGCCGGTAAGCATTCCGTTTTGGTGTGCAAGCCGTTCTACCCGCTCGTTGATCACGTCGATCGAGAGCGATCGGATTGTTTCGCCTTCCTGCGCTCCGAGCGGCGATCCCGCGTGGTTGATCACCGTCAGGCGGTCGGTGTAATAACGAAGCTGGACGGCCATTTCTGCCGCTTGCGGAGCAGCTCCGATGACCGCTGCCGCCTGACCGACCGTCTCGTACCCGTCACAATCGGGGCAGATGAAGATTGATTTTCCGAGACAGTCGACAAGCCCCGGAATGTCCGGAAACGGGTCGCTGATTCCTGCTGCCAGCACCACTGTACGTCCCTCGAGCCGGTAACCGGAGACGCGGAGACGGGCAAAAAAACGTCCCTCGTGTTCCGAGAGCTCTGACACCTCGTCAGAAAAAAAGCGAACGCCCAGACGGAGCGCATGGGTTCGTCCGGCATCGCGCAGCGCCTTTCCGCTGACGCCGTCGGGAAATCCGAGGATGTTGCGGTACGCTTTGGCCACCGTTGACCTGCCATTGCTGGCATCTACCACGGCGACGTTTCGCAGGCATCGGGAAAGCTGAATGGCAGTCTGCAATCCTGCAATTCCCCCGCCAATGATAATCGTGTCAAAAACCATGCCATCGTCACCTGCCCGTCTCTCGGTTTTCCCTTAGCATGTCCGTTTGACTGCCGGCTCATCACGGCGACAGAGGAATCGACAATACGTCACCTGCTTTCAACTTGGCCTCCGGACTAATCCCATTGTATCTCGCAATCCGGGAGACCCCTCCGTTGTTTCCATAGTAGAGTCGGGACAGCATGAACAGCGTCTCCCCCTTTTGAACGACGTGGTGCTTTACCTTAGGCTTAGGCGCCGGCTTGGCGGCTTGGACTTTACCGGAAGACGAAGTATGCCCGAAGGAGGCAGGAGTGGTGGCGTTTGTCTGTTCTGTGGCAGGCTTTTCTGACGCCGTTCCCGCGACAGCATTCGCTTTTGTCTGCGCCGATTCATTAGGCAGCGATCCGCTGCTTGGGTTGTTCACGATGGCCGCTGCCTGTCCTCCCTCACCGCCACTAACAGCGGCCGAACCGACGGGGGAAGCAGACGGAGCCGAGCCGTCCGCTTGGGCGATAGCAGACGGCTGTCCGGCTGCGGCTTGCTCCGCTCGTGCTGTCTCATTAGCTGGGGGATTCGACAACGTTTGATGGGCCTGGTACAGTTCTGCGGCCACCAGCACGAGAAACAGCGAGCCGAAAATGGCCAGGCCGGAACTGAGAACAGCTTTGTATGAGAGCCGCCCCCTTTTGTGGCGCAACCGCCGCGGAGGCAGTTCGTGCACGTCCAATTCCGGACTCACCCGGAACGTTTCCGGCATCCGTTTGCTTCTGCCCTTTGTCACTCCTGATTCCTCCTCTCGCTTGCACATCCGTATTGAATGTAGAGAGCCAGCAGCAAATCGATCGCCATGTGGGCCAGTATCGGTGTGACGAGCTGCCCGCCCGATTCAAACAGCCAGCCCAAAAGCCAGCTGGTGCCATAGACGCTTGCGACAAGCAGCGGCTTTTGCAGGTACCGGACGTGAACCAGGGTAAAGACCAGACTTGTCCATCCATTGCCGATCAGCGGCAGAAGCACACCGCGAAACAGCCATTCTTCCCCGATTCCGATCACTGCGCACAGCAAAGCGGTGGTCCCAAAAGGCAGACCGCGAAAAATTCGTTCATTAATGTCGCCGTCATCCTGCCATCGTCGCGGCAGATACCGGTCCATCAGGATGCTGGCCAGAACGACCGCAAGCGCGACGGCTCCTGCACGCGCCAGTTCCGGCAGGGTCGGCAGCGCAAACAGCAGCAGGGTACCTTTCCAACCGTGCACCCATAAGCTGCCGATTGCAGCCACCGCCAGCACGATGAACTGGGTCAGCCACAAATTGAGCCTCAGAGCGGCCGGATCGAATTCTTCCCATCGACGCTTCACGGCCCCTTCCCTCCCTTACGATTCGGCAGCAGCTGGGCCAATGCCTCCCGCAAATTCCAGATCGTTTCTCTCTGAGGAGGACGAGCCAAGTGCGTCTCCTCCAGATAGGGGGACAGCTCCAGGCCGCAGCGGGAGCAGCAAGCCAGCGAATAGGATTGGTCATCCTCACCAAAGTACCGGTTCAACTCGCGGCGCAAACAGCCGCTCCCCTCCAGCCAGCGCAGCATGTCCGACAGCTTTTGCCGCTTTTGCCGCCTGCTCCATTCCGTGGCCTGCCAAACCCGCTGCACGTGGTTTTGGAGCGCTTCACCGTCCGACGGCACATCGGACAAGGTGTAGTGGTACTGTTCGCGCGTGACCGCCACTTCCCTCAACAGGCCGCTCTGTTCAGCGTAAAAGAACAGCAGCCGGGCCATGTCTGCGTCGATCTCCGCCGCGGTGAGCACCTCTGCAGGCAGTGAACCCTCCCTGTTCAGCAGGCGAAGAAAGCGGGCCACCTCTTCTGCGGTCGGGTACTCGTTTTCCAGCATGTGCGCGTGAATGTGCAAATCATCCGCCACGTAATACAGCGCAGCATAACCGGGTGCCCCGTCCCTGCCGATCCGTCCGATTTCCTGGGCGTAGGCTTCCAGGCTGGCGGGAAAGTGGTAGTGGATCACGTAGCGGATGTCGGCCTTGTCGATTCCCATGCCAAATGCGTTGGTCGCCACGATCACTTCCAGCTCTCCGCGCAAAAACTGCGTCTGTACCAGCATCCGTTCCATGCTGTTCATGCCGCCGTGATATGCGTGAACCCGTTTTTTTCCGTCCAACTGGTAAGCGGCGACGAGCGTCTCCACAGCCTGCCGTGTGCTGCAGTAGACAATCCCCGGCCCGCGCAGGCGGTCCATCGCGGCCATCACCTGTTCTCGGCGCTCGGCTTCGCTGGCTGCGGCGATCACGTCGATCGCAATATTGGCTCGATTGAGCGGAAGCGCCACCACGTCCTCCGGTTCAATCTTCAACAAGCGGCATATCTCTTCTCTCACCGCTGTCGTGGCGGTGGCGGTTACAGCCAGTACCGGCGGACCGCCGAGCTTCTCTATCACGTCCGGCAGCCGCAGATAGTCCGTGCGGAAATCATGCCCCCACTGGGAGATGCAGTGGGCTTCGTCGACGGCGACCATCGAAACACCTGCGCTGCGCAGCGTCTCCTGCACGATCGGCTGCTGCAGCTTTTCCGGAGACACATAGAGCAGTTTGCAGGCGCCGCTTCTGATGTCGCGCATGATTTGCCGGGAATCTGCCGGGTCCAGGGTGCTGTTCAGGTAGGCAGCGGGAATTTTCCGCCTGGCGCGAAGCTGCTGCACCTGGTCCACCATCAAGGAAATCAACGGAGAGACCACGACGACCACTCCTGGCAAGAGAAGCGCGGGCAGTTGGTACGTCAGCGACTTTCCGCCGCCGGTCGCCAACAGGCCGAGCACGTTTTTTCCCTGCAGCAGGCGAGAAATAATCTCCTGCTGGCCGGGACGAAACGTTTCATAGCCAAAGTGACGGCGCAGCGCTTGGGTCAGCAGATCACCGTTTATCACGTCGTCGTCCCTCCCTTCCGCCGCGCCAGCGCCAAACGGATTTGCAGATAGGATACGTCTGGCCCCAGGTGGTCCTTCACGACGCGCAGCCGGTTCGTGCCCAACTGTTCACTAGCCTGCACGATCCTCTCCGCCAACGCGGGCGAGAGAAAGCGCGAACAGTCCCACTCCGGGCAGCGCAGGGCGATTTCCGCCAGGTGATCCTCCACCGTGCTGGGTTTGATTCTTCGTCTCTGGGCGATCTCCGCGACCGAGAAGCCTTGTCGCAGGAGCGCGTACGTCTGCTCGGCGCTATCGCTCAGCCGCCGTTCCCCGCTGCCGGACGGACCGGCTAGCTCGGCCAGCAGCGGAAACCGTCCGCTCTCGCTTCGCAGCGCATCCAACGCCCGCGCCAGCCCGTATCGAAATTGCAGCTGTATGTACGAAGGGGCTTCCCGCCTGTCCAGCGCCAGTTGGGTCAAGGTTTGCCCCGATTGGGCCGCACCGGAAAAGCGGGCGACGACCACTTCCTGGACAGAGGCGGGAAGCGGTTCCAGCAGGCGGTACAGCTCGTCCGCCAGATGTTCCTGCCAGCGTTCCCGCTGCTCCGGTCTTCCCAGACGCTGCTTCACCCACTGCTGCACCTGCTTGTCCTGTACGACAGGCTGAAAGGACAAGTCGTTTGCCAGCAGGTGGGAGACGGTCTGGACGAGCAGGTGCAGGCGGCGCCAAAAGAGGTCCAGCGGCTCAGCCACCTCGGTCCCGGCAAACGGCTGGAACCAGAATCCCAGCTGATACCTCTCCCGTCCGGCTGCGGCGCAGGTCTCCCCCGCTTCCGTCAGTTCATAGGACGGCTTGCGTCCTTCCCCCGGCGGGCTCACCAGGCGGATCAATCCCTGCTGCATGAGTGCGTCGACAATTTTCTCCCAATCCTCTTTCAAAAGGCGGGGAATCATCCGATAATACGGATAAAGGGCGAACAAATGCACATCCTGCAGCGTCTGGTTGGTCTTGCGGCCGCGCAGAATGTAATACAGCGCCTGGATGGTCCGTTCTCCCGCCAGCGGACGCAATCCGTTGAGGGTGACAGCCTGCATGAAATCATGCTCCAGTTCGGCTAAGGTAGGACTGCTCATGGGTACTCGATTTTTCACTCCCCACATACTACACACTTACTATCGTACAAAAGGATACTGGAGGATCGTATGAACAAACGTTTAACCAAATCTGAATTTCTCGTTGCGTACATGATCATCATAACACTTGCCTGCTTTGTTGGCGGATTTTTTTTCGGCGCCCGGTACATGAAAGCTGCGATGGAGGAACAGCAAGCGGCAGCTTCCCAGACAGAGAAGCAAATGCTGGAGCAGGAAAAGCTGCTGCGGGAACAAAAACTGTACAGTGAACAGGACTTTATCCGTTTTCATTACGCCGTGTACGCTCCGCTGCTGGAACTGAAGCAAGCCCACTTTGACAAGATGGCAGACTGGAGCCGCATGGACACACAGCAGCGGACCGATTCGCTCAACCAACTGGTGAAGGCAGCCAAAGAGACGATCAAGCAATTGGAGAAACCGGCGGCACTCAACACCGCTCCCCTGCTGAACCAGTCCCAAAGCATCTTCCTGGACAGCGTCCGGGCTTATTTGGATAGTATCGAGCAGTTGCTCTCCGATCAGAATAGTAATATACTCGAACCCGAGGAGATTGCCTCTCGCCTCACGTTGTCCCAGAACAGTTGGCTGAAGGGACAGGAACTGCTCTACCAGGCGCTGGCCTTGTGGGAGTCATCGTATGTCACCAAACAGCCAATGCCGAAAGAAAAGCCGAAGACACTCAGCATTGCCCAGTGGAAACAGTACCCGTTTCACTATCGCACATACCTGGCCGCAACCGCGCTGACCCATCACAAACAATGGACGGCGTACAATCCGGAAGATCTGACGGCGCGGCTGGACATGCTGATGTCGTCCAACGAATGGCAGAGCCTCGGACTTCAAGACGTGAATGCAGCCCTCCGGCTGTTAACGACCGCCGACATGGTGAAAGTTGGCGATTTCAAGCAGCTTCAGCTCAAACTGTACCCGGCCGTGAAGACGCCGGAACTTCCCATATTCCGATAGGGGTCTATTTTTAGATGTGATTCATTCTTGAAATCTTTTCATACAACGAATAAAATGAGTTATGACAGTGGACGTACCATCGGGTATGGGAGGTGAAACCACGATGACCACATGGGTAGACAAAGAAACCTGTATTGCTTGCGGTGCTTGTGGCGCTACTGCTCCTGACGTCTTCGATTACGATGACGAGGGTCTGGCTTACAACAAGCTGGATGACAACACAAACACCGCTGAAATCCCGGACATCCTGCAGGACGACGTTCGCGACGCTGCAGAAGGATGCCCGACCGATTCCATTAAGGTGGAAGAATAATTTACCCACAAACAAAAAAACCGCTCATGCCTCTCGAGACATGGGGGGTTTTTTCATTTCTTTCTTTTGCTGCCGGTTCCTGCTATAATGTGGACAGTCCGTACATAATCATCTTTTTGTGAGGAGGAGCAAAGATGTCTTTCGAAAACAAAGTCGTTGACGCGTTTATCGAAATCCCCGCGGGCAGCCAAAACAAATACGAGTATGACAAGGAAGCCGGCGTATTCCGCCTGGACCGCGTCCTCTACTCGCCGATGCACTATCCGACCGAATACGGATACCTGGACAAAACGCTGGCGCTGGACGGCGATCCGCTGGATATCCTCGTGCTGACCACGTTCCCGACCTTCCCGGGCTGCGTGATCAAATCCCGCGTAATCGGTGTGCTGATCATGTCTGACGACAAAGGGCAGGACGAAAAACTGCTCGGCGTTCCGGTGGACGATCCGCGCTTCGACCATGTGAAGTCCCTGGACGACGTGCCGCCGCATGTGCTGAAGGAGATCTCCCACTTCTTCGAGCGCTACAAAGACCTGGAGAACAAAACCACCAAGATCGAGGGTTGGGAAGGCCCCGAAAAGGCAGCAGCCCTGATCGACGAGTGCCTGGCTCGCTACGCCGCCAACAACTGATCGCGTGGAGCCGATCTTCGATGAGCCCTGTGTCTTGCACCGAGACACAGGGCTTTTGCATACATCAGCTCCCGCTGCACGGAAAATCCGAACATTCCAACTGGAAATTTTCCATTTTTTATAAAACCAATTGGATAACGTTCGGTTTTTAGCCCAAAAATACACCTTCCACCAGTGAAAACGCTACTATTTTACGAACAAAAAATCTAATTTATTAAGTAATGTTCTTTTTTTGCTTGACGTCTGCAAACCCTCGTGATATTGTAAATTACAAATCTGAAACAGCTTCAATACTTCAACAACGATGACGAAGAGATGCCTGGCACGGGAAACCCTCAGAGAGCCGATGGTCGCTGCGAATCGGTGGTTCCCACCAAGGATGAGCACTTCCGAGTTGTTGCGCTGAACCGATGTCCCGGGCATCCAGTAGGCGCGAACGGTTGATCCGTTATCTCACAGGTCTCGTACCTGGCAAGGTTCTTCTTTGCGAGAAGAAGAACGAATGAGGGTGGCACCGCGAAGCAAGCCTCTCGTCCCTCACTGTTCCGCGAACAGGAGCAGTGTGGGAACGGGAGGTTTTTTATATGCACTTGTCAAGGAGGAGAGAAATCCATGTTTGCAGACAAAATGATCCTGCGCATACCAGGACCTACCCCCATCCCCCCTCGTGTCCAGCAGGCGATGAACCAGCCGATGATCGGCCATCGGAGCGGACAGTTTTCCGAGCTGTTCGCCCGCACTGCCAAACGGTTGAAGCCGTACTTCGGCACGAGCCAGGACGTGTTCATCCTCGCTGGCAGCGGCACCAGCGCATTGGAGATGAGCGTGGTCAACACGCTGCAGCCGGGCGAAGAGGCGGTGATTCTGGTAAGCGGCGCGTTTGGCGAACGGTTTGCCAAAATCTGCGAACGCTACGGCGTCATTGCCCACCGCCTGGAAGTTCCCTGGGGAAAGGCGGTCACTCCGGATCTGCTTCAGGCGTTTCTGTCTGACAAGCCGCAGGTAAAAGCCGTATTCGCCACTTACTGCGAAACGTCGACCGGCGTGCTCAACCCGATTCGCGAACTGGCACAGGTGGTGCGCCAGCATTCGGACGCCCTGTTCATCGTGGATGCGGTAAGCTGTCTGGGCGCGGTCGCCTGCGAGATGGACGCCTGGGGCGTGGACATCGTCGTAACCGGTTCGCAAAAGGCGTTTATGCTTCCGACCGGATTGGCCTTCCTGGCCGCGAGCGAACGAGCCTGGCAGGTGATTGACCAGAAGAAGCCGCTGGCCTTTTACCTCGACTTGAAGGCCTACCGCAAAAGCCTGGCCGAAAACACGACGCCTTACACGCCGGCCGTGTCGCTGGTATTCGGTCTGGACGAAGTCTGCTCCATGCTGGAGGAAGAGGGACTGCCGGCCATCATCAAGCGGCATGAACTGATGCGCGACATGACCCGCGCCGCAATGCGCGCGCTGAACGTGCCGCTGATGGCCGAGGACGCCTACGCTTCGCCGACGGTCACCTCGTGCGATCCCCAAGGGGCATTCGACGCAGAGGAGCTGCGAAAAGTACTCCGCACCCGCCACAACGTTGTTATCGCCGGCGGCCAGCAGCACCTCAAGGGCAAGATTTTCCGCATCGGCCACATGGGCTACTGCGAACCGCTCGACGTGCTGCAGGTGATTGCCGCCCTCGAACTGTCGCTCCGTCAAATTGGTGCTCCCGTTGAGCTGGGAGCAGGTGTCAAAGCTGCACAGGAGGTGCTTTTTGCTCATGTATAAAATCCTGATTACCGACCCGCTTAGCGAACACGGCATTCAGCAACTGCTTGACGCCCCCGACGTGGAAGTGGTGCGTCAAACCAACCTCTCCCCCACCGATCTGCTTTCCGTAATCGGGGACTATGACGCCCTGCTCGTCCGCAGTCAGACGCAGGTGACCGCTGAGGTGCTGGCTGCCGGCAAGAAACTGAAAGTGGTCGGCCGCGCCGGCGTGGGCGTGGACAACATCGACATCAATGCGGCCACCGAAGCCGGGGTTGTCGTCATCAACGCTCCCGACGGCAACACGATCTCCACGGCGGAGCACTCCTTCGCCATGCTGATGGCCGTCGCTCGGAACATCCCGCAGGCACACAAAAAACTGACGGATGGAACCTGGGACCGAAAAAGCTTTCAGGGCGTAGAGCTGAACAACAAAGTGCTCGGCATCATCGGCCTGGGCCGGATCGGCACAGAGGTGGCCAAGCGAGCCAAGGCGTTCGGCATGACCGTGCTGGCCTACGATCCGTTCCTGACGGAAGAACGGGCGAAAAAGCTGGGCGTCACCCACGCCACGATCGACGACATCTGCCGGCAGGCTGACTTCATTACCGTCCATACTCCGCTGACGAAGGAGACGCGCCATATTATCAGCTCCCGCGAGTTTATGAAGATGAAAGACGGCGTTCGCATCATCAACTGTGCCCGCGGCGGCATTATCGACGAAAAGGCGCTGTATGAAGCCATCTTGACCGGGAAAGTGGCAGGGGCTGCCCTGGACGTGTTTGAAATAGAACCGCCGGTAGACAACCCGCTGATCGGCCTGCCGCAGGTCGTGGTCACTCCCCACCTGGGCGCCTCCACACAGGAAGCACAGGAGAACGTGGCGGTTGACGTATCGGCCGAAATTCTCAAGGTGCTGCGCGGCGAGCCGTTCAAAAACGCGGTCAACCTCCCGTCCATTCCGGCGCACGTGATGGAACGCCTGCAGCCGTACTTTACCCTCGGCGAAAAGCTGGGGAACTTCCTGGCACAGGTGACGGTCGGCTCGATTCAGGAAATCGCGATCACGTACAGCGGCGAACTGGCCGATGTGGACACGGCACCGCTGACAAGAACCGTGCTGAGAGGTGTACTCTCCTTCCGCCTGGGCGAAGAAGTGAACTACGTCAATGCGCCGCTTCTGGCCAAAGTGCGCGACATTACGGTCACGGAGAAAAAATCGGCGCACAATCGCGGTTTTACCAACCTGCTGACAGTCACGTTGAAGACCACACAGCAGACGCGCACCGTCGCCGGTACCCGCCTCAACGGTTACGGAGCGCGAATTGTCAAGATCGACGACTTTGCCATCGACGTGGCTCCGGAAGGGTACCTGCTGTACATCCACCACAACGACCGTCCCGGCGTCATCGGCCGCGTCGGATCGATTCTGGGCAACAACGACGTCAACATCGCCACCATGCAGGTAGGACGGCGTGACATTGGCGGCGACGCGATCATGATGCTCTCTGTCGACAAGCCGGTCTCCGCCGAACTGCTGGACAGCATGGGCGAGCTGCCGGAAGTCAAAAGCGTGACGCAGATCGAACTGTAGGCAGAAATGGTTGCCGCATGGTCTCCTGTACACGGCCTGGTCCTCATGCACCAGGCCGTTTCTTTACCTATTGAAATGCTACAGGTATAATAGTACAAGACTAGCGACTACATGAGAGGAGATCGATATGGCAAACCAGGCACTACTCGCCATCGGCATTTTTTTGGTAACGTACGCGTTTATTATCAGTGAAAAGCTTCACCGCACCATTGTCGCCATGGCCGGCGGCATCCTGATGGTCCTGTTTGGCATTGTCAACCAGGAGCAGGCAATCGAGCACATTGACTTCAACACGCTCGGTCTTTTGATCGGGATGATGATTCTCGTCGCAATTACCGCCAAGACGGGCGTCTTCAAGTACATGGCCATTCGCGCCGCGAAGTTGGCCAAGGGCAATCCCGTGCGCATTCTCGTCTACCTGAGTCTCGTCACGGCTGTGACCTCCGCTTTTCTCGACAACGTCACCACCGTGTTGTTGATCGTGCCGGTGACCTTCAGCATCGCCCGGCAGCTCCAGGTAAACCCGATGCCCTTTTTGATCAGCGAAATTATCTCGTCCAATGTGGGCGGCACGGCTACACTGATCGGGGATCCTCCCAACATCATGATTGGAAGCGCTGTCCCGGAATTGGACTTCATGTCGTTCCTGGTCAACCTGGCGCCTGTTGTCGTGATTATCATGGCCGCCACGATCGGCTGTTTTGTGCTGATCTACCGCAAGCAGCTCGTCACCTCGCCGGAACTGCAGGCCCAAATTATGAACCTGGACGAACGCGCCGAAATCACCGATGTCAAGCTGCTGAAAAAGTCGCTGGCCGTGCTGGCGTTGACGATCATCGGCTTCATACTGCACGGCGTGCTGCATCTGGAATCGGCAACCATCGCCCTGAGCGGGGCGTTCCTGCTGCTGCTGCTCACTGGTGAGCACTACCTGGAAGAGGCGCTAGGCCAGGTGGAGTGGACCACCATCTTTTTCTTTGTCGGCCTGTTCGTCCTCGTTTCCGGTCTGGTTCATACCGGCGTAATCGCCAAACTGGCAGAAGAGGCGATCAATCTGACCGGCGGCAATACGCTGCACACCTCCCTGCTGATTCTCTGGCTGAGCGCGATCGCATCCGCGTTTGTCGACAACATCCCGTTCGTTGCCACGATGATCCCGATGATCAAGGAAATGGGCACACTGGGCATCACCAATCTGGAACCGCTGTGGTGGAGCCTGGCCCTGGGCGCATGCCTGGGCGGCAACGGCACGCTGATCGGCGCCAGCGCCAACGTAATCGTGGCCGGGCTGGCTGCGAAGGAAGGTCATCACATCAGCTTTCTGGGTTTTCTGAAAGTGGCGTTTCCTCTGATGATCATGTCCATTATCCTGTCGCATGTGTACGTCTATCTTCGTTATTTTGTGCTGTAGGAAACAGACTGTATGGACAGGCAGTAAAAAAACGGCTCCCGCGGGAGCCGTTTTTGTATTGGAGAGATCAGTCTTCGCCTGTCCCCCATGCCGGGGCGGCGAAACCGGTTGATGCGCTATTCGAGGATGGAGAGAACTTCGCGGACATCGTTCAGAATATAATCCGCCTGTTCGTCTTCAAACTTGCGGCGGGCTTCCTGTCCGGTCAAACCGGTCATTGTAGCAGCAAAGCGGCAGCCGATGGCGCGGGCCGCCATAAGATCGGCGAGCGAATCGCCGACGATCAGCACCTCGTCGCCGTTGGCAATCGGCAGCGATTGGTCAAGCACTTCGCGATTGGGCGTGGACAGACCCAGCAGCCCTTTCAGATAGGAAAACGGATGCGGCTTGGACAGCGGCGCGCTGGCCGGAATCTCCTCTTCCGCTTCCAACACGTGGCTGGCGGTCACCACCCGTTCCGGATCAAAAAATTCCAGCACCTTCAGTTCGCTGAGCGGAACATGCGTCTCAATAGTAGGACGGCCCGTGCCGATGCCAAGCGTATATCCCTTGTCCTTTAACGTGCGAAACAGCTTTTGCAGTTCCTCCGGGCTGACGATCGGGATTTCGTCGGTCAAAAACCCCTTTTTCCCCGGCTGGTGTGTTTCTCGGCCGATGGACGCAGCCACACGTTCATCGCCCAGATACCATTCCTGGAACGTCTCCTGACACAGCCGCCACAAGTCGCTGTTACGCGAGAACGCATTGGTCACGACGCCGCAGCGCTCAAATGCAATCTGGTTCAGATAGAGCAGCATTTCCGCTTTCTGCGCGGAGCCTCGCGCAAAATCCTTGGTAAACTTGGCGTATTCAATGGAAAAGTCAGGGACGTACGCCTTTGCCCACTCCGACAGGCGGGCAAGCTGGGCGCGGTTCAGCTGGCCAGCCAGCAGATCGGTGGCCTGCTGACCCAGTGCCGGTTTCAGAGCTTCGCACAGCCGGATCACCTGGTAGGCGAAGGTCAGGAACACCATATCCCAGTTGGAGTTGATGCCGCGCGACTTGATAAAGGAGAGCACTTCATCGTCGGCAAAGACCAGCTTGCGGACGCGCCGAATTTCCGCTTCATCCGGACTGGGCGTGAACGTATCCCCGGCTAGGCCGAGATAGCGCGGGCTGTGGAGCATTTCCCAGACAGTCAGGGCGGATGCATCAAAATAGCGCTCTTCACTCAACATGACACCATCGACGTCAAACAGTATCGTCTTGATCATTTCTCTCCACTCCTATTGTGCTATTTGTTCTTGGGTTTGTCCGGCAAAGCGATGGTAAAGGTCGTGCCTTCTCCTAGTTTGCTCTGCACGCTGATCGTTCCGCCGTGGGCTTCCACCAAATTTTTGGCGATGGCCAATCCCAGTCCGGTGCCGCCCGCCTTGCCCCGCGTCCGTGCCTTGTCTGCCTTGTAAAAGCGCTCAAATACGAACGGCAGATCTTCCTGCGGAATGCCGCTGCCCGTGTCACACACCTCGAGCAGAAGCGTTTTGTCTCCCCGAGCGCGAAGGGTCACCGTCCCCTCGTTGGGGGTGTGGCGCAGCGCATTGTCGATCAGGTTGGTCAACACCTGCTCCATCTTGTCGGGATCGACGAGTGCCGTCGTCTGCTTCGTGTCGATTTCGAGCAGGAGATGAATCTCGCGTTCCTTCGCCAAGTTGGAAAATTTCCGTTGAATGCGCTCCAGGTAGGGGCGCAGTTCGATTTGCTCCAGATTCAATTCGACGTGGCCGGCTTCCATCCTGGCGATGCTCAGGAGTTCGTTGACCAGCTTGGTCATGCGGACCGACTCGTCGTAAATGATCCGGGCCAATTCCTTGTGTTCCTCTGGCGAGGCGGCCATATCGTCGACGATCGCTTCACTGTACCCCTGCAGCATGGACAGCGGCGTGCGCAGTTCGTGTGACACGTTGGCCACAAAGTCGCTGCGCATCTTGTCCAGCTTTCGCTCCCGGGTCATGTCGCGCAACACGGCCACGGCCCCGCGAATCTGCTCCCGGTCGTTCAGCGGCACCATCACCAGCGACCAGATCCGTCCCTGAACGGGAAGATCCTCGGTTACCTCCCGGCCGCTCTGCACCACCTGCTGGTAAAAGGCAAACAGCGGAACCGGTTCATCCGGGTGCTCGTACTCCCAGTCGCGCAAAAAATGTTTGGCCGGCGGGTTGGCGACGGCGATCTTCCCTTGCTCGTCGATCATCACCACGCCGTCCACCATGCTGCGCAGGACGCTGGCCAACTGCTCCTTTTCCTTGGAAAGGGCATCCACCAGTTGGTTCAACCGGCTGGCCATGGTGTTGAACGAAGCTGCCAGCTCGCCAATCTCGTCCGTCGTCCGGATCGGGATTTCGGCATGAAAATCCCCTTCCGCGATCCGGTGTGCCGTCTCTTTCATCTGCCGCAGCGGAGAAGTGATGCGCGATGACAGGAAAAAGGCGAAAACCGTGGTCAAGATGAACCCGATGACGCCAACGACGAAAATCAGCTTGCGCACTTCCCGCACCGTATCGTCAAAATCTTCAATCGCCTGGTACATGACAATCGCGCCCCGCATGCCCGGAGAAAGCTCGATCGGAACGGCAACGGCCATAATCTGCATGCGCGCGTTCCGGTCTGTGGGATTGTTGGTAAAGAGGATGCGTCCCGGCGCGGGGTGTTTGCCGGCCAGTGCCTCGGACAGCTTCAGCTCTGGTGCGGCAAGAAGTTGTTCCACCGGGACCATTGGCTTTCCAATGCCTTCGCTTTTGCCCACAAGCTTGCCCATTTGATCGACCATCACCAGACCGGTACGGTGAATGGCGCCAAAACTGGAGGCGATGCCGAGCGCTGCCCGTTTGTCCGGATAGGCAGCCAGGCTTTCGGACAGGCCTTCTGCCAATTCCTGCAGGTTTTTCGTCTGCCGGTTAAAATAAAAGGAGTCAAACGACTGAACCAGCATCAGGCTAAACAGTGTCAGCACCAGGGCAAACAGTGCGATGATGGTCATCCACAGCTTGCCGACTACGCTTTTAAAGATGACGTCCACGTTACTTCGGCACCTCAAGCTTGTAGCCTACGCCCCAGACGGTGGCAATCATCTGCGCTGCAGCCGGTGAGACGCGGTTCAATTTTTCCCGCAGGCGTTTGATGTGCGTGTCGACGGTCCGCAGATCGCCGAAAAACTCGTAATGCCACACGTCTTTCAGGAGCTCCTCACGGGTAAAGACCTTGTCAGGCGACAGCGCCAGGTAATGGAGCAGCTCGTATTCCTTGGGCGTCAGGTTTACTTCCTGCCCGCTGGCGATCACCTTGTGAGCGTCGTGGTCAATCGTCAGATCAGGGAAAACGAGGACCGAGTGGCTGTTGAAGTTATCCGTCTTGAGGTATGCGGTAGCCGAAGAACGACGCAGAATCGCCTTGACGCGGTATACGACCTCACGCGGGCTGAACGGCTTAACGACGTAATCGTCCACCCCGGCCTCGAAGCCGTGCACGCGGTTGGTCTCTTCCCCTTTGGCGGTCAGCATGATGATCGGCGTCGCTTTGTGCTCGCGGATTTTTTGGCACACCTCAATCCCGTCCATGCCGGGCAGCATCAGGTCGAGCAAAATGATGTCGTAGTCGGTCGCCAGCGCCATCTCCAATGCCTGTTCCCCGTTGTCCGCTTCGTCGATGACAAACGCTTCTCGTTCCAGGTACATTTTCAGCAGACGGCGAATGCGTTCCTCATCATCCACCACTAGAATGCGTGCCGCTTTTTCCATACCATACACCCCTTGGGTCCATGTTTTCAATCAAAATGAATCAGATCGTCCCAAACGCTGGCGGACAGGCCAGCATTTTGCGGCGTCTGCCGGCACTACACCCCTGCGTAGGAATGCAGTCCGGCGATCACCAGGTTGACCACCACCAGCGTAATCAGGATGATGACAAACCCGATGACAGACATCCAGGCCGATTTGGCGCCGATCCAGCCGCGAGACAGGCGCAGGTGGAGATACGCGCTGTAAAACAGCCAGACGATCAGCGCCCACACCTCTTTCGGGTCCCAGCCCCAGAAGCGGCCCCACGCCTCTTCCGCCCAGATCATGGCGAAAATCAGCGCCCCCAGCGTAAACACGGGGTAGCCGATACTAATGGCGCGATAGCTGATCTCATCCAGCAGTTCCGGTTCAATGCTGTTCAACGACGGCTGTATGACGGCTCCCAGCCGTTTGCGGAAAATCAGCCGCAAGCCGCCGTACAGGACCAGCCCGGAGATGACGGACCAGATCATCGTGTTCAGCTTCCGGGCCGCATCTTTGCCTTCCATCCAGGCGGGCGCCTCGAACAGCGGCGTTATCGGACCTGCTTGGACTACCGTGGAACCGTTCGGCGCAACGATGGCCGGCAGGGTATACTCTATCTTCGTGTTGCCCGCCTGGTTCTGAGTGTTCTCCTGATTTTGGTTCAGCTCAAAGACGGTCTTGGCATCCATGCGGGCGAACGTGGAGTCCATCCCGATGAAGCCGACCAGCATCAGCACCACGGCCAGAACCGTTTCCAGCCAGCGGGTGCTCTTCGTCGCCCTGTCTTGCGGGACGGTCCGCACCAGGTACATCAGCCCGGCGGCAAAACCGACCGCCAAAATCCCCTCGCCCAGAGCAGCCGTGGTGACGTGAATGTGCAGCCAGTAGCTCTGCAGTGCCGGGATCAGCGGCGTAATCTCTTTGGGGAAGACGTACGAGTACGCCAGCATGATGACCCCGAGCGGCAGCACGAACATGCCAATCACGGTCAGCTTGTAGATGCGGTAGATGATCAGGTAGGCCAGGATGATACAGTAATCGAGAAACGCGATAAATTCGAACATGTTGCTGGTCGGGCTGTGGCCGCCGGCAATCCATCGCGTCACCACGTAGCCGGTTTGGGCGAGAAAACCGACCACCGCCAGCCAGTAGGCGGTCCGGCCATACTTCAATTCGTGCTGTTTCGGATCGCGTCCCGCCCAGTTTTTCCCCGTCATCGCGACGACGAATACAATCGACGAGAGCACGTACAGCACAAAGGCAATATCCAGTAGCCAATCACTCAGTTGAATGAGCTGCACGTCAATTTACCCTCCTTGGAGCCGCTTACGCTTTCGATCTGTCCTGCAGCGCGATTTGCAGCCCCGTCTGTTCAATTAGCATCTGCATCTCTCTGCGCAACCCGTACCAGTTTTTGTTGGTGTGGCCAGCCAGGAGCAGCCGCCCCTCATGAAACTGCACCCATATCCGGCGGTGCTGCCAGAAGAAGCCCATCACCACGCCGATCATGAAGATGATCGAACCGAAGTAGATCACGGGTACCGCCTTGTCGATGCGCACCATCAGACCCGAAATGTCGATCAGGTCCGGCATCTTGATCTCCAGTGTGTAACGGGAGTCCGCTTTCTGCGTGATGATCGTGCCGCTCACGTACACCAATTTTTCCCGCACGTTGTCTTTTTCCGAGATCACTTCCAATGCGAACATCGGATTTTTCGGCAGGTTGGTCTTTGTCGCCGGTTTGTTGTCTTCTCCCATGACAAAGTCGGGAAAGTAATCCAGTACGCGAACCTTGATCCCGTCGCCCACCTGCAGTTCCGGATTGGGCTCGTAGAGATCCAGCCTGATCGGACCGATCGCTTTGCCGCCAGCCTGCTTGTCGATCAGCTCAAAGTTGAGTGCGCCCAACTGCATCTCCTGCACACCCGACTGGACCAAAGACAGGTCTTCATGGATCAAGGGGTGGTTTACCAGGATCGATCCCCGCTTCACTTCGACCAGTTCCGGCTTGGCGCCGGGCAGATCGGCGTTCTTGTTCAGATAGAGAATCGCGTCCGTCTGGTACTTTTTCGGGATTACGCCCCCGTTCAGATCAAGCGCTTGCGGCATCTCCTCTTCTGACCAGTACTCGGTATGGTACGCCACGTTTTTTATGTAATACGGCGTATCCGGCACCGCCACGGTCTGCCCCTCACGCACCCAGACGAACTGGTCCAGGTAAAAGCCGGGGATATTCCGCATCAGGACGCCAATCAGGAAGATAATCAGCCCAATGTGGTTGACATAGGGACCCCAGCGGCTGAACCGGCCTTTTTCCGCCATCAGCGCATCGCCGTCGCGGAAAATGCGGTAGCCTTTTTTCCGCAGGGCTTCGGCTGCCTTATCGGCAAGCGCACCCGGCTCGGTCTCGGCGGGATGCTCCGCTTCGCCGTACAGTTTTTGCCCTTGCAGGAACGAAACGTGTTGGTTGACGCGCGGTTTGTTCAGCGCCTTGTAGAGCGGGATCACCCTGTCCAGGCTGCAGATGATCAGAGATGTGCCCAAGGCTACCAGCAGCGTGACAAACCACCACGACGAGTACATGTTGTGGAACCCCAACGCGTAGTAGATCTGCCCCAGCGTACCGTACGTCTCGCTGTAAAACCTGGCGACGTCATCCTCCGTCGGAACCGGTACGGGAATGTACTGCTGCTGCGGAAAGATCGTACCGATGGCGGAGGCGATCAAAATCACAAGGATAATGGCAATGGCGACCTTGACGGATGAGAAGAAATTCCACACCCGGTCAATCAGGCTTTTCGTATTGGTCTGCGATCGACGGGCCATCCCTTCGTAACGCATGTCGGGAAAGGCGACCCGTCCATTCTGTGCAGCCTCTCCGGTTTGTGCGGTCAACTCCTGTTCCAGCGGCCTGCCGCACGATTCACACAGCAGCGTGCCAACCGGATTGGCGTGTCCGCATTCACATTTTCGCTGATCCATGTTGCTCCTCTCTTACGGCAAGATTTTGGCCACTTTTTCGGCGATCATGTCCTCGTTTAACGGCCCCAAGAAAATTTCCTTGACTTCTCCGTCCGGATCGATGAAAAACGTCGACGGAATTTTATCAATGCGATACAGTTTGGTGATTTGCGACTCGCGGTCCATCAAGATCGGGAAAGTCACGCCAAACTGCTTCAGAAACGGTTCCACAGCGACCGGTGTTTCGCCGATGTTCACTCCCACAATCACCAGTCCCTTGTCCTTGTACGCTTCGTACTGCTTCTGCAGGGCGGGCATTTCCTGTTTACAAGGGCCGCACCACGTCCCCCAGAAATTGAGCACGACGCCTTTTCCCCTCAAATCAGACAAGGCGATGGACGGGCCGTTCAGCTGTTCCAGGCTGAAATTTGGAGCGTCTCTGCCTACTTTCACCGCGTTGGGGTCCTTTACAAAGCTGGAATAAACGGCGAAGACCAGTGCCGCCAGCAAAACGCCCAGAATCGCCACTCTGATGTATGTACGATTGCTCTTGTTCATGATTGTCCTAACTCCCATCTGTGCCTGTTGCCGGCCTGTTTGCTTCCTTTATTTATTATAACGTTCCTTGATTTTCCGCCAGCGAACAAGATATGAACAGATTTTGAACGCTGATTCAGCGGCGGTGCGGCAAGTGCTTGCGGTCCCGGGTCAGGCCCCGTTTCAACCGCTCCACTTCCGACGTCGTCAGCGGCCGGTACTGTCCCGGCTCCAGTCCTTCCAGCGTGAGAAACCCCAACTTGACGCGCTCCAGACTCAACACCGGATGGCCGATCGCTTCACACATGCGGCGCACCTGGCGATTGCGCCCTTCGTGAATCGTCAGCTCCAGCAGCGCCCGATCACCGGCGGCCGACGTCTTCAGCAGCCTTGCCTGTGCGGGAGCCGTCATGCCGTCCTCCAGCTTGATTCCCCGCTCCAGTCTGTCAACCTTTGCCGGGCTGGGCACTCCTCTTACCCAGGCGCGGTACACCTTATCAATCTCGTAGGAGGGGTGTGTCAGCATGTTGGCCAGTTCCCCGTCGTTCGTCAGCAGCAGCAGACCCGACGTGTCGTAGTCCAGCCGTCCCACTGGATAGACCCGTTCCTTTACACCTTTCAGCAGATCGGTGACGACGCGGCGGCCCTGCGGATCAGAGACACTGGTGATGACACCCGTCGGCTTGTACAGCAGCAGGTAGACGTGCTGTTCCAGTCGAATCGGACGTCCGTCGACGACGATCCGGTCCGTGTCGGGATCGACCCGCGTTCCCAATTCCCGCACCACTTTGCCGTTTACCTGCACCCGCCCCTGCACAATCAATTCTTCGCAGTGGCGGCGTGAGGCGACGCCGGCGTGCGCCAACACTTTTTGCAACCGTTCCATGGATGGTTCACCTCTACAACATCATACCCATTCTTACCAGTGTGGACAAGAACAACAAAAAACTTCCCTCGACCGGGAAGTTTTCCAACCAGCGCATCACGGTTCAGCCAAAGACGTAGGAGACGATCAACAGCGAAAAGATGACGCCCGCCAGATCTGACCACAGCCCAACCCGCAGGGCGTAGGCGGAATTGCGGATGCCGACCGCGCCAAAGTAGACGGTCAGCACGTACAGCGTGGTATCCGTGCTTCCCTGCATCGTGGCGGCCAGCCTGCCGATAAACGAATCGGGTCCGTACTGAGCAATCAGGTCAGTGGCCACCGCCAGCGACCCCGTGCCGGTAAGCGGGCGAAGCAGCGCGAGCGGGACGATCTCTTCCGGCACGTGCAGTACCTCGAGCAGCGGTTTCAGGACGGAGAGCAGCAGTTCCAGCGCTCCGGATTCACGGAACATCGTAACAGCCACCATCATCGCGATCAGATGGGGCAGGATGCGGATGGACGTGGTCAGCCCGCCTTTGGCTCCGTCGACAAACGTCTCGTACACGGGAATCCGCCTGTGCCAGCCGTACACCAGCACGAACGCGATCGTGACCGGAATGGCCCACAACGAAATCAGGGAAACCCATTGGTACATGCCGGCTTCCCTCCTTTATCTCAGCCTGCGGGTGTGACGGTATCGGTGCCAACGATCCAGCAGCAGGGCGACAGCCGTAGCGCCGAACGACGCCAGGAGCGTCGTGCCCACGATTTCGACCGGATTGGCCGAGCCATACTGCATGCGAATCGCAATCATCGTCGTGGGGATCAGGGTAATGCTGGCCGTGTTGATCGCCAACAGTGTGCACATGGCCGGGGTGGCGTGCTGTTTGTCGGGATTCAGTTTTTGCAATTCCTCCATCGCCTTCAGTCCCATCGGCGTGGCCGCATTGCCCAGCCCGAGCAGATTTGCGCTCATATTGGACAAGATGTAGGCCATGGCCGGATGTCCGTTGGGCACGTCGGGAAACAGCCGCTTGATCAGCGGCGCCATCAGCCGGGCGAGCACATCCAGCAGCCCCGCTTTCTCGGCGATGCGCATCAAGCCCATCCAGAAGGCCAGCACGCTTACCAGCCCGAACGCGACGGTCACCCCTGTTTTGGCTCCTTCAAATGCTGCCTGATTAACCGCATCCAGCCGTCCGTTGACGGCGGCCACGACGATGCTGACGACGATCAGGGCGAGCCAGATGACGTTAAGCACTCCACATCCCTCCCGCCATGATCTCCCAGACATGGTCCCAGAACGTCCGCGTCCGCCCGGGCGTCCAGGCCGGTGAGGTATCCTGCACGGTGAGCGGCACCCGGCCGATCAATCGGTCGCCGAGGTACACCTGCAAAAATCCGACGTGACTGCCGATCATGCGCTTCGTCACGGACGGCTGGAGCAGTTCCACTTTCGTGCGGATCTGTTCGGCTTCGCCGTTTTGCAGCGGGTAGGCAAACTCGTTGATCGTCACCAGACGCAGCGATGGATCTTCTGCTGCAACATTTGCCTGAATCGTTTGCCCCTTGGCCACGACTTTGCTCACGGCAAAGTGCTCAAACCCCCAGTCCAACAGCTTCATTGAGTCATTCCAGTCATCCGGCGCATTGAGCGTAATGGCCGCCAGCTGCCGACCGTCCCGCGTAGCGGAGGAAGCCAGACAGCGTTTGGCCAGCTTGGTGTAGCCGGTCTTCACTCCGTCCGCGCCGTTGTACAGATGCAGCAGCTTGTTTTTGTTCTGCAAGCGCCGGTCCCATTTCTCCCCTTCCCACGAAATGGTCTTTACCTTGGTCGAGACGATTTGGCGAAAGATCGGATTGCGCAGCGCGTAGGCGGAAAGCTTGGCCATATCCTCTGCGGTGGAATAGTGCATGTTGCTGTCGTCGAGACCGTGTGGATTGGTGAAGTTGGTGTGGGTCATGCCGATCAGCGCCGCCTTTTCATTCATCAGGTAGACAAAACCGGGCACTGATCCGCCGACGTGATGGGCCACGGCCACGGCAGCGTCGTTGCCGGAGCGGAGCATCAGCCCGTACAGCAATTCTTCCAGCGTCAGCTTTTCGCCCTGCTTGAGGTAGATGGAGGAGCCTTCCACTCCGACCGCTTCCTTCGGCACGGTCACGACGTCCGAAAGCCGGCCCGACTCGATTGCCACAATCGCCGTCATGGTTTTGGTCAGGCTGGCAATCCGCATTTTTTTCGTTCCGTTTTTGGAGTACAGGATGCGCCCGCTGGCCACATCAATCAGGGCGGCCGCTTCCGCGGAGACGTCGGGGAACCCGTTTGCGGCCTCCACCTGCTGCTGCATGAAAAATATCTGCCAAAAAAGAAAAACGACGAGCACGCCGCACAGTTTTTTCCGTACCTTCATAACGTCCTCCCCAACGAATGTAGTACCGGCAGTTTGTACCAGTATATGGGGACGAGTCGTTTGGTAGTACCGAAACTGTCCGATGGCGACTAGCTAGTCGTTTGTCGTCTCTTCCGCTTTTCCGAACAGGGCGGACGCCTCCATCCGGGCTTCCTCGATGTTCAGGTTGACAGGCGGCTCAGGCAGATCACTCAATTCCCGCAGCCCGAAATGTTCCAAAAACTCCTTGGTCGTGGCGTAGAGGATCGGCCGCCCCACGCCTTCCGCCCGGCCCGCTTCACGGATCAGCTGTTTGGAGAGCAGCGTGTTCAGCGCCTTTTCGCACTTCACGCCGCGTATCTCCTCGATTTCCGAGCGGGTGATAGGCTGCTTGTACGCGATGATTGCCAGCGTCTCCAGCGCCGCCTGGGACAATGTGGACTGGCTCGGCGACGAGGCCAGCCGTTCAAAATAGGGGGCGTGTTCCGGCAGGGTGGTCAGTTGGTAGGCGCGGGCCACCTCCACGATCTGAATGCCGCGTCCCGCCCGGCGAAAATCTGCTTTCATGTCCTCGATCAAATCGACGATGGTATCTTCCGGCACTTCGACAATCTCGCTGATTTGCTTGGCGTCAATGCCCTCGTCGCCCGAGATGAACAGCAAGCCCTCGATGACGCCCTTCAGCTTGTCATAGTCCATCAGCTTGGGCTCCTTTCTCCGTATTCTCGCAGATCATGATGTCGTGAAACAGCTTGTGCTGCACGCAGGTAACGTGTTTGGCCTTCATCAGCTCCAACAGGGCGAGAAACGTGGTGACGATCTCCGTACGCGACGCCCCTGGTGAAAAAAGCTGAAAAAAGCGGATCATGCCGCCGCCCACCCGCAAAAGCTGCCGGATGTCCTGCATTCTGTCCTTGATGGAAATTTCATCACGCGACACCTTGGCAATCGGGTCTTTCTCCTTGACCCGTTTCACCAGCTTTTCCAGTGCGCTCAGCAGGTCGTACAGGGTGACGTCCTTGATCGTCTGCTCCTCTTCGCGGACGTAGGGAGACAAGTCTTCCGCCGGACGCGTAAACACCTGGTTGCGCCCTGTCTCCATCTCGCGGAGCTGATCGGCCAACAGCTTGTACCGTTTGTACTCCAGCAGCCGCTGCACCAGCTCTTCCCGCGGGTCTGCCTCTTCCACGTCCATGTCCAACAGCGGTTGAAACACGTGCTCTTCCTTGCGCGGCAGCAGCATTTTGCTTTTGATCGACAACAGTGTGGCCGCCATCACGACGAATTCGCTGGCCACATCCAGCTGAAGCTGCTGCATCGTGTCGATCGTCGCCAGATACTGTTCGGTAATCTCCGCAATCGGGATATCGTAGATGTCTACCTCCGCCTTTTCGATCAGGTGCAGGAGCAGGTCGAGCGGGCCTTCAAAGGAATCTAGTTTGATGCTGTATGACACAAGTAACTCCCTCGTTTCCCACTGGCTAGAACAGCGATAAGATGGCGGTAGCCGCATCTGCCACCAACGAGATGGTCATGCTCAGCGGCGTGCTGAGAATCAGGCCCCGCAGCGCCGGCAGGAAGATGAGCAGCAGCAGAAGCCACGGTCCGTATACCTCCAGCTTGTAAAAGAATCCGTCCCAGCGGCGCGGCGATAGAAACCGGACGATTTTGGAGCCGTCCAGGGGATGAATCGGCAGCAGGTTGAACACGAACAGCGCACAGTTGATGAGCACGCAGTTAAACAGCGTTTCATGAATGGCGATAGCAGCCTTTTCGTGCATGCCCATCAACATGTACGACTTCATCACCCAGCCGTAGATCGTCATGAAGAAAACAGCCAGCACGAGGTTGATCAGCGGGCCGGCCGCCGACACGTAGACGATCCCCAGCCGTTTGTTGCCGCGGAATTGCAGTGGATTGATCGGCACGGGCTTGGCCCAGCCAAACGGTCCGAACAAAATCAAAATCAGCCCGAATGGGTCAATGTGGGGAATCGGATTGAGCGTCAGACGCCCTTCCCGCTTGGCCGTGTCATCCCCCAGCTTCCAGGCCACGTAGGCGTGCGCCCACTCGTGCAGCGTAAAGGCGATGACGAACGCAATCAAGCGAAACGGCACCGTTTCCCACTCAAAATGAAACAGATCCGAAAAGTCCATTCCGTTCTCCTCCGAAAAAATCGCTATCTTCTAGCATACCAGCAGACTGGGAGGGATACAACCCCGAGTGCATGGGAGAACGGGGCTCTATCGACAAGCAGCACAAAATCCCCTCCGGCAGACTGGCTTCGCCCTATACGCACCTGGGCGTTTCCCGCAGTCCACCGCGAGGGGATTTGATGAATGCAACGGATATGCTCCCTTGCCGCTATTCAGCGAACACTTCCACTTTTTCCATTCTGTCGCCTTGCTTGATCGCATCCACGTGCTCCATGCCTTTCGTCACGCGGCCGAAAACGGTATGAACGCCGTCCAGGTGGGGGAAGGAGTCGTAGCAGATGAAGAACTGGCTTCCGCCCGTATCCTTGCCCGCGTGCGCCATCGACAGGGAGCCGCGCAGATGCTTGTGCGGATTGCCTTCGGTCTCGCACTTGATGGTGTAGCCCGGACCGCCGGTTCCTGTGCCGTACGGGCATCCGCCCTGCGCCACGAATCCGGGGATGACGCGGTGGAACGTCAGGCCGTTGTAGAATCCCGAATTTGCCAGTTTTTCAAAATTGGCCACTGTTCCCGGCGCTTCCTGATCGAACAGTTCCAGCTCGATCTGGTTGCCGTTTTCCATGGTGATCAACGCTTTTTTCATTCTATTGCCTCCAGACGTGGGAAGAGTCATAACGCCCCCATTTTACCACGCTGCACTTCCCTCGTCCAATCTCTTCCGCTGCTGTCTTAGCGCAGCACTTCAGCACATGTGGGAAGCAGGTCGTGACGGATCAGATCGGCGAAGCTCTCCCGCTTCACCACCAGCTGCGCTTCGCCGTCCTTGACAAAGACGACCGCAGGGCGCGGAATCCGGTTGTAGTTGTTGGCCATGGCGTAGCCGTAAGCGCCAGTGCTGGTGACAGCCAGGATGTCGCCCGCTTGTGCCGGCGGCAGCGTAACATCCCAGATCAGCATGTCCCCCGTCTCGCAGCATTTGCCCGCAATCGAGACCTGTTCTGTCGCCGGTTCGTTCATGCGGTTGGCGACAGCCGCCTCGTATTGGGCCTGGTACAGCGCCGGCCGCAGGTTGTCGGTCATCCCGCCGTCCACGGCCAGGTATTTGCGCACGTCAGGAATCTCCTTGCGAGAGCCGATGCGATACAACGTGGTGCCTGCCTCTCCGACAATGCTGCGGCCCGGTTCGATCCACAGCTCCGGCAGCGGGATGTCACGGGCAGTCAGTTCCTGCCGCACGGCTGTCGTGATTGCTTTGACGTACTCCTCTGGCGGAAGCGGCGTGTCCCCCTCCACATAGCGGATGCCGAAGCCGCCGCCAACGTTCAGCACTTGCGGAAGATAGCCAAACCGCTCTTTTGCTTCCAGAAGCAGTTCTGCCAGTCGCTCAACGGCGATGATAAAGCCGTCCGTCTCGAAGATTTGTGAGCCGATATGGCTGTGTACGCCGAGCAGGTTCAGCCAGTCGCTTTCGTGGGCCTGCTTGATCGCGTCCAATGCCTGCCCGCTCTTGACATCAAACCCGAATTTGGAATCCTGCTGGCCGGTGGAAATGTATTCGTGCGTATGCGCCTCTACACCGGGCGTCACGCGCAGGAGCACCGCCACCTTCTCATTTCGCTCCTCGCCCAACTGCCGGAGGATGTCCAGCTCGTAAAAATTGTCGACGACGAAACAGCCGATGCCGGCATCCAACGCCATCGTAATCTCTTCCAATGATTTATTGTTGCCGTGGAAGTGAATCCGCTCGGCGGGAAACCCGGCCTGCAGGGCGGTGTACAATTCGCCGCCGGAGACGACGTCGAGCGACAGCCCTTCCTCCTCCACCAGCTTGCACATGGCCATGGTGCAAAACGCCTTGCTTGCGTAGGCGACCTGAAAACGGAACCCGGACTGGCGGAACGCCTCCATGTACGCCCGGCATTTGCTGCGAATCAGCGCTTCATCGTACACGTACAATGGCGTCCCGTACCGGACAGCCAGCTCCGTGACGTCACAGCCGCCTATTTCCAAATGTCCCCGTTCGTTTACTCGACTGGTCCCGTGCAAAAACATCCCCAAATCCTCTCCAATCTCCTGCTGCATACCGTGCGGTTGCGTTGTGTCTTTATACATAAAGGCAACTGAGCGCAATTGGCCAGTTGCCGTAACCACCTAGCATCCGAGGCTTACCATTCAATTTACTACAATAAAGTGCGTTTGACAATGGGTTAGGGCTTAATTGTCAGAAAATTCCCCGGCAGTCTACTGCCGTGACGAGTCGGAGGAACGGACAATGCTCGGCCGCTTGTTTTTCATCGGCACGGCCATGCGGATCACCACGTCCTTCATCGCCTTGTAGTTGAACGGAATAAACGGCCAGAGGTACGGGGTATCCAGCGAGCGGGTGGCGGCCAATCCCACCAGAACGACGGTCAGCCCAATCATCAGTCCGGCCGTGGAAAAGAAGCCGACCATCAGGATGAGGAAGAGGCGGACAAGCCGATTGGCCTGCGCCAGTTCATAACTGGGGGTGGCAAACATGCCGACGGCGGCCACCGCCAGGTAGAGGATCACTTCAGGCGCGAACAGCCCCACCTTGATCGCTACTTCCCCCACCAGAATCGCCGCCAGCAAGCCCATCGCGATTGACAGCGGCTGCGGCGTGTGAATCGCCGCCATCCGCATCAGATCGAGTCCCAATTCCGCCAGGACAAACTGCCCCAAGAGCGGAATTTCCGCCTTTTTCTTAATGCCGATATAGGCAAGCTGATCCGGTATCATCGAAGGGTGCATCGCCAGCAGCAGCCAGACTGGCAGCAGAAAGACAGAGGCGAAGATTCCAAAAAAGCGTACCCAGCGCAGATAGGCACCGACGACAGGGGTCTGGCGATACTCCTCGGCGTGCTGGACGTGATGAAAATAGGTGGCGGGCGTGATCATGACGCTCGGCGACGTGTCCACGTAGATCAGTACGTGTCCCTCCAGCAGATGAACCGCCGCCACGTCCGGCCGCTCCGTATAGCGGACGAGGGGAAACGGGTTCAGCGTTTTGCCGATGATGAATTCCTCCACGGTTTTTTCCGCCATCGGAATACCGTCAATCTGGATATTTTGCAGACGCTGTCTCAGCTTCTGGATCAATCCCTCGTTGGCCACATCCTTCAGGTAGGCGAGAGCCACGTCGGTTTTGGTCCGCTCCCCAATCTGCATGATTTCAAAACGCAGCCGTTCGTCCCGAATCCGCCGCCGCGTCAGAGCGGTGTTGGTCACCAGCGTTTCCGTAAACCCGTCGTGGGCGCCGCGGACGATTCGCTCCGTATCCGGCTCTTCCGGCTGACGCGTGGGCAGTTCCTTGGCGTCCATAATGATCGCTTCCGTCGACCGGTCGATGATAATTCCCACCTGGCCCACGAGGAGCTTGTCTAAAAACTCGTCGGTGGTGGACACTTTGGTCAACTGAAAAAACGGGATGTACTTGTGGTACAAATGTTCGAGTACGTTGGACTGCATGTCCCGCTCCCGCAAATCGTTCAGGTCGCGCATTACCTGAACGACGATGTCGGAACTGGCAAAGCCGTTTATGTAGTACAGCAGGAGACGCGTGCCGCCCACGGTAAACTCGTGCACACCCACATCAAAACTGACCCCCACCCCCAGCTTTTCATTCAGATACTCCTTGTTCTCGTCCACGAATTCCGAGATGGGGCGCCGTTTCGTCGCGACTTTCTGTGCCATGGGAACCGCTCCTTTCCAGTATCCATTTCACCGCTCTCAATGTGACCGGGCACCCCTTGTGCAGGTGATCCCTGCCCTGCATCTTGCCGATGTCCCCGATGCCGATGATGTTGGGCACCTGCAGCTCGTTGAGGACGTCAACCGTATCTCCGTAGATGCGGTTTTCCAGCGAGTCATCGGGAAAACCATTCTTGTCCACTGCCTCGTCTACAATCCGCTCCCGGTTGTCCACCGAGACCTTCACTGACGCCCCCCTCACCCCTTTGGTGTTGGAGGCGACGGCGATGGCGCCCAGGACCTCTATATCGGGATGCCGGACCACGTATTCGAGTGCCCGTTCGCCCTGGCCACGTCCGACGTCGCCGTTGTCGTCAAACATGACCAGCACCGGATCGGAGGCAGCCGTTTTGATCAGTTCCACGATCTGCTTGCCGGACAGAGGCGTGGGATTTCCCGCTGACAGGGAAATGGCGCGGCCGCCGATCTGACGTGCTACGGCCTCTACCGCTTTTTGCGCGACGTGATCACCGTCGGTCACCAGAATGACTTTTCGCCGTTGTCCGCCCATGAGGATCACCGTCCCGCTGCATCGGTATTTCAGCCTTTGGGTTTGAAGACAAGTGATGCCAAAAAGCCAAACGCAATCGCCGCAGAAATCCCGGCGCTGGTAACCTCGAATATACCGGTGATGACGCCGATCAGTCCGTGTTGTTCCGCTTCGCTGATCGCTCCGTGATACAGCGCATGGCCAAAGCTGGTGATCGGCACAGTGGCTCCGGCGCCGGCAAAGTCGATCAGCTTGTCGTACACGCCGATGAAGTCCAGAACGACACCGGAGACGACCAGCGTGCTCATGACATGGGCGGGAGTCAGTTTGGCGACGTCCATGAGCAGTTGGCCCACGACGCAGATCAATCCGCCCACCACGAATGCGATGAGGTATTCCATTACGCTTCTCCTCCTTCCAACGCCACGGCGTGGGCGATGCACGGGATGGAATTGCCCTGCTGGTAGCTGACCGGGCTTAACAACGCGCCGGTGGCACACACCAGCACTTTTTTCAGCAGCCCTTTGTTCAGCTGGTCGACGATGTAGCCGTAGGTGACCACAGCACTGCTGGCACAGCCGCTGCCGCCCGCGAACACCTCCTGTTCGGGTGAGTACACCATTAAGCCGCAGTCGTTGTATACGCCTTCCATGTCATACCCTTCCCGCTGCATCCATTCCTTGACGATTGGATACCCGACCGATGCCAGGTCACCCGTGACGATCAAATCGTAATCGCGCGGAGTTCGGCCGGTGTCGGTGAAATGAGTCTGCAAGGTAGAGACGGCAGCGGGCGCCATCGCCGACCCCATGTCAAACGGGTCCTTCACTCCCATGTCCACCACTTTGCCGATGGTCGCATAGGTAATACGCGGCCCGTTTCCGCCGATACCGACCAGTCCCGCCCCCGCTCCCGTCACGGTCCACTGGGCAGACGGCGGCTTTTGTCCGCCGTACTCGGTCGGATAGCGGTATTGACGCTCGGCTGTCGCGTTGTGGCTGCTGCAGGCGGCAATCGCCCGGTTGACGTAGCCGGCGTTCACCAGCGCTGCCGCGTTCGCCAGAGTGAGCATGGAGGTGGAACAAGCGCCGTACATGCCCATGAGCGGGATGGCCAGCTGCTCTGCCGTGAAGTTGGTCGTAATGTTTTGGTTTAAAAGGTCACCGGCGATGATCACGTCGACATCCTGTTCGGTCAGCCCCGCCTTGTCCAGAGCAAGCTGCACCGCATCCTCCATCAATTGACGCTCTGCATCCTCCCAGCAATCCTGGCCGGCATACATGTCGTCGTATACCTTGTCAAAATAGGTCCCTAGCGGCCCTTCCCCTTCCTTGGGGCCGACCGCAGTCGCCGAAGACACAAGCCGCACGTCCCTGGTGAACTGCCAGGTTTGCCGGCTAACCCGGAATTCCCCTGCTTGGCTGCCCACGATACGTCCCCCCTTACGTGAACATCTTCCAGAGTGTCTTCAAGATGCCCGCGACAAAGGCGGCCACCACGCCAAACACGATGACGGAACCGGCCAGCTTGAACATGTTGCCGCCGACCCCCAGCACATATCCCTCGCTGCGATGCTCAATCGCGGCAGAGGCGATCGAATTGGCAAACCCGGTTACCGGCACTGCAGAGCCGGCTCCCGCATACTGGCCGATGTTGTCGTAGATGCCCAGGCCGGTCAGCAGCACGGACAAAAAAATCAGGGTGGCCACGGTCGGATTGCTTGCTGTTTTTTCGGTAAATCCGAAAAAGCTGATATACATGTTCTGCAAGATTTGTCCCAAGAGGCAGATCGTCCCGCCTACCCAAAAGGCGCGCAGCGAATTGAGCAGGACGTTTCGCTTTGGCTGGTATTTGGCCGCCTGTTGCTGATACAGTTGCTTCGTCATGGGCATCGAATTGGACGTTTTCGTCTTGGTCCCCACCTTGATCACTCCTTATTGATTCATAAGTGCAGTGCTGCCACTCCTGACCGCATGCATATGGCATATCCATATGATTCCAATTACGATTCACTTCTATGAATGGATGTGTTTTCCATCATAGTGCGCGATTACAAGTGAAACAGCCACTGCAGCAGTGAACCGCCAATCTTTCCGAACACCATCGCCATCAGCAGGACAATCAGCTTATCGTCCACGTTCAGCCTTTTCGCCAAGATCGGAAACACGTTCAGCACCTCGGTCAATCCCGCCGCCAGCATGCCCACGAACACGCCGGCGATGATGCCGTACAGGGAAGTGATCACCAGCGGCAGACGCGCCACCCATTGAAAAAAGTCAGCCAAGGTAAAAAATAGGGCACCGGCCACGAGCGCCCATTCCAGCGCCTGAATGTAGCGCTTGGCATTGGTCAGCTGCGCCAGCCGCGGAATGATGTCCAGCACGGTGATAAAGGCGACGAATCCGCTGCCGACGGCCACTCCCCCTCCCAGTCCGATCAGCACCAGCAGCAGATAGTGCCAGACGTTCATGTCTTGGTCCGCTCGTTTTCCTTGTTTTCGTGCTGGATGTAATACTGATCCAGGCTTTGCTGATACATGAACAACTCCACTTCCAGCGGACTGGGCTCTTCTGTAATCCGTTTTTTAAACAAATGATTAAAAAACAGGATCATCCCCAGTCCGATTCCGATCGAATAGGGGATTTGCAGCCACAGCGGCTGCTCGCTCGCCTGCCCGGTGATCAGGTAGTGGATCCGCTGATGAACCTGCAGCATGCTCACGTCCGTATGAAAGTTCATGATCGCCAGACCCGACCCGACAAACAGCAGCAGCCATACTGCGGCTACCAGCACCAGCTTGGGCCGTTTCCGCGGGTTGAGCACTTCCACGATGATTTGCGCCGCTCCCTGAATCTCCAGCGGGGTTTCCGGGTAGGCGGTCCGGATCTTGCGAATCACCTGCATGATGTCGATGATGATCAGATCGCCGTCTTCCGGCTGCACGCGATAGACAGGCATTCTCGCTAATGCCTTCTCCCGTTCCCCGTCCCAGTAGAGCTGGCAGATGTCTCCCAGGGTGATCACCGCCTGCGGTTTGACAGACAGCCGTTTTCGCAGTCGCAGATACAAAGGTTCTTGCACGTCCACCCCTCCTTTGTGCCCTGCCGATCTTTCGCTAGTATGCGCCGTTTGCCGGTCCTATCATGCAGTTGCAGCCTCACACTTTATCGCGCATAAAAAAAGACCAGACGAGCTTACTGCTCAATCTGGTCCCTGATTGTTTGCAAGATGCGCTTCTCCAGCCGCGACACCTGCACTTGCGAGATGCCCAGCCGCTCTGCCACTTCCGATTGGGTCTGATCCTTGTAGTAGCGCAGATAGACGATCAGCTGCTCCCGCTCGTTCAGCCGGCTGATAGCGTCCTTCAGCGCAATTTTTTCAAACCATCGGTTGACGCCTTCATCGGCAATCTGGTCAATCAGCGTAATCGGATCACCGTCGTTTTCAAACACCGTCTCGTGAATCGACGACGGCGCCCTGCTCGCTTCCTGAGCCAGCACCACCTCTTCCGGCGTAATGCCCACAGCCTCCGCCACTTCCGAAATGGTCGGCGCCCGGCCGTACGTTTTATACAGCTCGTCTTTTGCCCGCCGCACCTTGTTGGCCGTCTCCTTGAGAGAGCGGCTCACCTTGACCGTCCCGTCGTCGCGCAAAAACCGCTGAATTTCCCCGATGATCATCGGCACGGCGTAGGTGGAAAATTTGACGTCGTACGCCAGGTCAAACTTGTCCACGGCCTTCAGCAAGCCGATGCATCCAATCTGGAACAGGTCGTCCGCCTCGTAGCCGCGGTTGATAAAGCGCTGGACGACCGACCACACCAGCCGGATGTTGCTGTTGACGAGCAGCTCGCGGGCTTCAGCATCTCCCTTCTGGCTCTTGGCAATCAATTCCTTCACTTGATCATTGGTCAGAAAAGGCTGACTGGCATTTTTGATATCGGCACCCATTGGCACTACCCCTAATTTTGCAAGGCTTTGGCACACGAAAGGCGTTTGGTCAGGCGAACGGTGGTTCCTTTTCCGACGGCGGTCACCACCTCCAGTGTGTCCATGAAATTTTCCATGATCGTAAAGCCCATTCCGGAGCGTTCCAGTTCCGGCTTGCTGGTGTAGAGCGGCTGCATGGCCAGATCGACGTCCTCGATGCCTTTGCCCTGGTCTTCTACCAGCAGATCGACCAGGCCGTCTTCGATGCTGACAGAGATGCGGACCACGCCTTCAGCGTTTTCCTCGTACCCGTGAATGATCGCGTTGGTAACAGCCTCGGACACAACCGTTTTGATCTCTTCCAACTCTTCGACCGTCACATCCCATTGCGAGATGAACGATGCGACGGCCACACGGGCAAACGCTTCGTTTTGGCTCAGGGCAGCAAACGAGACCGTCATGAAATTGCGCGTGGTCATCTTACGCCACCCCCAGTACATGCAGCGCTTCCGCTTCGCTTTCGCGGAACTTGATCACCTTGAACAGGCCTGACATCTCAAAAATCCGGTAGATGGTCGGATTGATCGAACATACGACCATTTCGCCGGAGCGGGCAGATATTTGCTTGTAACGGCCGAGAATGACTCCGATGCCAGAGCTGTCCATGAACGCCAAATCGGCCAGACTGAGTACGATGTGGCGTATATGCGTATTGCGCAGAATCCCATCCACCGTGCTGCGCAACTCTTCCGCCGTGTGGTGATCCAGTTCTCCCTGCAAACGGACGACCAGCACGTCCTGCTTGGTCTCCGTGGCGATGCGTAGACTCATGGCTGACACACTCTCCTTCATCCCGTAGTTCTCTCTCTTTTCTGTCCGGCGTGTTCCATTTCCTGCCATGCGACAAAAGAACAAAAAAATCGAGCAGCCGAAGGTCACATTCGTGGCAACTCGATTCTTTTCGCGATCGTGCTGACAGTTCAATAGCCAATCAAGACGTGTTTTGTGGTTCGCTTGAGAATCTCCCACATGCCTGCCTTCTCTATCGATTGCTCCGGATAGAGATCAATACGGCTTACTTCTTTGCCTTCCTTGTTTCGGATGAAGATGTGACCGACAACCTGGTCTTTGCTGATGGGCGCATTTACCGTCTGATTCAGGACGACCTCCCTGGTGTAGTGATCAGGCGATTCGCCCCGCTTCATCAGCAGACTGACCGCTTGCGGTGTAATGACATTGACCTGCGGCAGTTTTCCCTTGTCCACGGTGATCGGCTGCACCACTTCTCCCTTTTTATAGACCGGCTGCACCTGGAAGTGGGTAAACGCGTAGGTGAACAGCGTGGCCACTTCCGCATTGCGCGTCTTGGTATCGGGTTCTCCCATCACGACGGCGATCACCCGCATGTTGTTGCGCTTGGCAGTTGCCGTCAGACAGTATTTCGCTTCGCTGGTGTAACCTGTCTTCAGCCCGTCCACCCCTTCGTAAAACCGGACGAGGCGGTTGGTGTTGACCAGCCAGAACGGATTGTCCGTGTCTTTTCGCAAATAGTCCTGATAGGTCCCGGTATATTTGGTAATCAGTTCGTGTTTTAACAGCTCGCGGGACATAATCGCAATGTCCATCGCCGAGGAGTAATGATTGGGGGCCGGCAGACCGTTGGAATTCACAAAATGGGTATTCTTCATGCCGAGCTGCTTGGCCCGCTCGTTCATCCGGGCCACGAATGCCTCTTCTGTGCCGGCCAGATGCTCGGCCATGGCGACAGAGGCGTCATTGCCGGACGCGATTGCGATACCCTTGATCATGTCTTCGACGGTCATTTCTTCTCCGGGCTGCAAAAAGATTTGTGAGCCCCCCATCGACGCCGCCCGTTCGCTGGTGCGAACCTTGTCGGTCAGCTTGATCTCGCCTCGATCCAGCGCTTCCATGATCAGCAGCAGCGTCATCACTTTGGTGATGCTGGCCGGAGGCAGTTTTTCATGCGCGTTTTTCTCGAACAGAACGGTGCCCGTATCCGCTTCCATCAAGATGGCGGACGTCGCGTGCGGCGCGAAATTCATCTCCTTTTGATCGGGGGCGGGTTTTTCATTGGCTGCCGCCGCCATTGGAGAAAAGAAAGCAACACATGTGATGAGCACAGACAGACCCAGATTCAGCGTCCTTTTCATAGCATTCCCTTCCCTCCATTCATGGTTTTATTCTGACCAATCAAACAGGAAAATATTCACATGGAAGGCAACAGCGGTTTTCCGAGAGCGAAACGCTTCACACGGGACAGGCAGCTCCCACCACTACCTTTCCCATTTTTGCTAAAGAAAAGCCCCCTTCGCCCGGGCGAAAGGGGACCGCATTCAGATCACAAACTTGCGAACGTTGTCGGACAATTCATCCGCCAGTGATTTCAGTTGTTCCACATTTTGACTGATCCGCGCAATGGCGTTCAGCTGTTCGTCGACCGTTTCCACGACGCCGCCAAGCGACTGATTGATCTCATCTGACATGGCGGAGAGCCGGTGCATCGAGCTGGTAACCACCTGGTTGCCGGCGGCCATCTCTTCTGACGCGGCCGACATCGCTTCGCTCTGTTCCGCCGCCGATTGAATGTCGGCGACGATGTGCTGGAAGGCAACACCCACTGACTCTACGGACTGAAGTCCATTGTTGACCATCGCGACGATCTCGTCCATATGGCTGCTCATCCCCATCGCGTCGTTGTTGATTGAATGGGCAATGGAGGCGATGTGTTCAGAGAAGGCACTGCTCTCTTCCGCCAGCTTGCGGACTTCGCTGGCGACGACGGCAAAACCGCGTCCCGCTTCGCCGGCGCGGGCAGCCTCGATTGTCGCATTGAGCGCCAGCAGGTTGGTCTGCGCGGCGATGTTTCTGATCATCTCCACGATGCTGGTAATCTGGCGGGCCCGGTCTCGTAGGCCATGCATCTGACGGGCCGTCTGCTCCACTTCACCGGTCGCGTGCCGGACGGTGGAGATGACATTTTCCACCAGTTCCAATCCGTCCGAAGCCCGCTCGAAGGTGCGTGTCGTGGCCAGCGTCGTCGATTCCGCCGCTACTGCCACTTGTTCCACCCCTTGCGAAATCTCCGACACGGTACGGACGGCAGCCGCCACTTCACCCGTTTGCAGGGCGACCCGCTCGGAAATGGTGGAGACGTTGTCCGTGATCAGCTGAATCGCCCCTTTGTTTTGCTGGGCGAAGGCCGACAACTCGTCGGCGGCGTCGTTCAAACGGGCGGCTTGTCCCTGCACGAGCGAGATCAGCGTGCGCAGTTCCGCCACCATTTCGTTCATTTTTCGGCCCACCATGGCCAGTTCGTCGCTGCCTTTGACCTCGATCTCCACGTCAAACCGGCCGGAACCGATGCGCTCCATGTCCTTGGCGATCGCGTACAGCGACCTGCGGATGCGCTTGGCGAACCACCAGATCAGCATGGACGACAGGGCAATGGCAGGCAGGCTGATGAGGGCGAAGTAAAGCCCCATACCGTTTACGTCTCCGTACACCTCGTCGATGCCCGTAGTCAGGACGACACTCCAGCCGATCGACGGGATAGGCGCCAGTGCCGCAAAGGAGTCCAGCCCGTCTGCTTCATACAACAAGCTGCTGCTTTGCTTTTGTCCTGCCAACTCGAGCATCTCCTCGTAGTCGCCGTTTTCGGCAAGGGAAAGCTTTCCGTTTTGCCCGGGGTCGCGGTGAGCAATGACCAGCCCGTCCGGCCGGACCACAAACGCATACCCGTTCTGCATGAACGGAATCGCCTCTACCTTGTTGATGATCGGCTCAATCGTAAAGCCGACTACCAGCACGCGAGAGGTATCCTTGTTTTTCTCGCCGACCGGTGTGGCGATGTAGAGATAGCTTCTGTCACCGCCCAGCACGATCTCTTCATCCGAGACGACTGGGGCCTCTGTCGACACGACCTGTTGAACGAACTTCTTCTGCCTGAAATCCGTCTCAACCCGCCCCGTTAGCGAGTACAGCGCTTTTCCGCTGGCCGTATCCACCAGGTAGATTTTCGCAATCTCCTTGTGGCTTTGCCGCAGCAGTTGGAACTGCTCCTTAATCAGCGGCTCCATCTCCGTCATCATCACGCGCTTAGACGCCGTCTCCCGTGCAGAGTCCATCATTTCCACGATCCAGTCCTCCATGCTGGCGGCATGCTGTTCCGCCAGCATTTTCGCCTGGGTGGACGTGATCCCGATCAGCGTCGACTTGGACAGGGACAGCGCTATAAATTGAAGAGAACCGATAATGACCAAAACAAGAACAATGCCAAACGCAATCATTTTGGTGGCAAGCGAACCCTGGAGCTGTCCCTTGAACGACTCCAGCACCCGGGGCGTATTCCGCAGCCAACTCGGCAATGTTTCCTTGCGCACTCCTCGCAGACGCATGTCCCGAAAATGCGGCAGTCGCAGTTTTTTCATGAGCCAACAGCCCCCTTTTTTCCAATCAGAAGCTCCATAATATGCCAGGCCGGCAGCAATGAAAAAAGCCTCTGCGAACAGATATCAGGTGAAGATACCCAGTCGTTTCGCAGAGGCCACATGTACCGTGTTGTCAAGAAAGGAAGGATTCCCAATCGGATTGATCGGGAATGCCTGTCCTTGCGTTTCTAGTTGTATAAATGGCAGGCCGCGAAATGGCCCGGTTCCACCTCTTTCCACACCGGCTCGGCAGCGGCGCATTCCGGCATCGCCTTCGGGCAGCGGGTGCGGAAATGGCAGCCGCTCGGCGGATTCATCGGGCTGGGCACGTCGCCCTGCAGGACGATGCGCTCCCGTTTCCGCTCCACTTCCGGGTCCGGAATCGGGATGGCCGAAAGCAGTGCCTGGGTGTAGGGATGGAGCGGTTTTTCATAGAGCTTCTCACTCTCGGCCAGCTCCACCATTTTGCCAAGGTACATGACGGCGACGCGATCGGAAATGTACTTCACCATCGACAGGTCGTGGGCGATGAACATGTAGGTCAGGCCCATCTTTTCCTGCAGCTGCTGCAGCAGGTTGACCACCTGCGCCTGTACCGACACGTCCAGCGCGGAGATCGGCTCGTCGCAAACAATAAACTTCGGCTCGACCGCCAATGCGCGGGCGATCCCGATCCGCTGGCGCTGACCGCCGGAGAATTCGTGTGGGAAGCGGTTCATGTGTTCCGGGTTCAGGCTGACCAGCGACAACAGCTCTTGAATTCGTTCCTTGCGCTTCTGGCCGGTCGCCAGGCCGTGAATGTCAAGCGCCTCGCCGATGATGTCGCCCACCGTCATCCGCGGGTTGAGCGACGCGTACGGGTCCTGGAAAATCATCTGCATCTTGCGGCGCATTGCTTTCATTTCCTGATGGTTCAGTTTCATCACATCTTGACCTTCAAACAGGACTTCGCCTGCAGTAGGCTCGTACAATCGAAGAATGGTACGGCCCGCCGTGGATTTGCCGCAGCCAGACTCCCCTACCACGCCAAGCGTTTCGCCGCGCTTGATCTCAAAGGTCAGATCGTTTACGGCTTTCAGGGTATTGTCACCGATCTTGAAAAATTTCTTCAGATTGCGTACTTCAATGAGTGTATCGCGTTTCTCCACTGGTTACCCCTCCTCTTACGATCCTGCGCGGTTCTGCGCCAGCGGGTGCTGCAGCCAGCAGGCGGCGCGTTGTGTCGAGCTGATATCTTTCAATTCAGGATCGTACTCCTGGCAGACGCGCATGGCTGATTCGCAGCGGGCAGTAAATCCGCAGCCGACAGGAGGACGAAGCAGGTCCGGCGGAGTGCCGAAAATCGGCGTAAGCGGCTCGTCGCGATTCAGGTCCAGGCGCGGAACGGAGCGCAGCAGCCCTTTGGTGTACGGATGCTGCGGATTGTAGAAGATGTCGTCGACCGTTCCCGTTTCGATCACCTTTCCAGCGTACATGACGATGACGCGGTCGCACATTTCCGCCACGACACCCAGGTCGTGCGTGATCAGGATGATCGACGTGCCTGTCTTTTTCTGCAGTTCTTTCATCAGGTCCAAAATCTGCGCCTGAATCGTCACGTCCAGCGCGGTGGTCGGCTCATCCGCAATCAACAGCTTGGGCGAGCAGGCGAGCGCAATGGCAATCATGGCACGCTGCCGCATCCCGCCGGAAAATTCGTGCGGATACTGGTCGACGCGTTTTTCCGGCTGCGGGATGCCGACCATGTTCAAGAGTTCGATGGCACGCGCACGGGCATCGGCACGCGTCATCTTTTGATGCTTGATCAACCCTTCCATGATCTGGTTGCCCACAGTCAGTGTCGGGTTCAGCGAGGTCATCGGGTCCTGGAAGATCATCCCGATATCCTTGCCGCGAATCGCTTCCATCTCTTTGTTTGACTTATTGACGATGTTCTCGCCGTTGAAGATGATTTCCCCTTTTTTGATTTCACCCGGCGGCATCGGAATCAGCTTCATCAGGGTTTGTGCCGTCACGGACTTGCCGCAGCCGGACTCCCCTACAATCGCGACTGCTTCTCCCTTGTTGACGTAAAAGTTCACGCCGCGTACCGCTTTTACTTCCCCCGCGTACGTGTGGAAGGAGACATGCAGGTCTTTTACTTCAAGAATGCGTTCCATTGTGATGATCCCTCCTATTTGCGCAAGCGTGGGTCTACGGCGTCGCGCAGACCGTCACCGAACAGGTTGAATGCCAGCATTGTTATGGAGATGAAGAGAGCCGGGAACATCAGCCGCCAGGGGTAGTATCTCATGGCCGACAAGCCTTCGGACGACATTGTGCCCCACGATGCGACCGGAGCAGAAACGCCCAATCCAATGAAGGAAAGGAACGACTCCGCAAAGATCGCGTTCGGTACGGTCAGACTCAACGTTACAATGATCGGCCCCAGCGCGTTGGGGATCAGGTGTTTGAAAATCAGACGGCTGTTATCCGCACCAAGGGAGCGAGCTGCCAGGACAAACTCTTGCGCCTTCAATTGGATAATTTGGCCGCGGACAATCCGCGCCATCCCGATCCAACCGGTAATGGTCAGAGCGATGATGATGGTGCCAACCCCCTGCTCCATCACCACCATGAGCAAAATCACCACGAGCAGGTATGGAATTGCGTACAAAATATCGGCAATACGCATCATGATTTCATCCACTTTGCCCCCGTAGAAACCGGCGATACCGCCCCAGATCATCCCGATAATCAAGTCGATGATGGCTGCAGCAAACCCTACTTCCAGCGAGATGCGTGCGCCGTACCAGACGCGGACGAAAACGTCACGGCCCAAGTCATCCGTCCCAAACCAGTGCTCAGCCGACGGCGGCTGGTTCTTGCCTGTAAGTTCAGTCGTCCTGTAGTCATGGGAACTGAAAATCGGGATAAAAATGGCACAGGCGACCAGGATCAGGATAAAGATCAGGGAGGCCATGGCCACCTTGTTCATTTTCAGCCGGCGCCAGACGTCAGCCCAGAAAGAGAGGCTGGGACGCTTGATTTCCTCCGCCTGGCGAAAATCGACGGATATGGGCTCGAAATGCTCTTTCGTCAGTTGCATGAAACATTACTCCCTTCCTGTGTCACTCAGTTTGATCCTCGGGTCAATCAGAGTGTACGCGATGTCTACCAGCAAAACCGCCGTGACGAGGATAATCGAGTAGAACACTGTCGTTCCCATGATGACCGTGTAGTCGCGGTTCGTGATGGACATGACAAACTCGCGTCCCAGTCCGGGCACCCCGAAAATGCGCTCGATGACAAACGCACCCGTCAAAATGTTGGCAACAAGCGGACCCAGGTAAGTAATGACAGGCAGGAGAGCGTTGCGAATCGCGTGCTTGACGGTAATCGTAACCGTGTTGAGGCCTTTGGCTTTTGCCGTCTTGATGTAGTCCTGACTCATCACTTCCAGCATATTGGAGCGGGTGAGGCGTGCGATAAACGCCATCGGCATGGCAGCCAACGCAAGAGAAGGCAGAATCGTATACTCAAATCCTTCCCACTTCGCAATGGGAAACCAGCCCATTTTCATTGCAAAGAAGTATTGTAAAAATGAAGCAAGAATAAAGCTGGGAACAGACAATCCGAGCACAGCGAGAACCATGGCAGTATAGTCCTGCCATTTGTTGTGCTTCAACGCCGCAATGACACCCAGCGTGATGCCTCCAAAGATGGCAATCAGCAGGGCTTGCGCACCCAGATGGGCAGATACGGGGAACCCGCGGTTAATGATTTCATTTACCGTGGAGGACTTTTCGGCAAATGACGGCCCCAAATCCCATTTGAGGATGCCTATCAGATAATCGAGATACTGCTCATGCAGCGGCAGATTCAGCTTGTATTTGGCCTCCAGCGCGGCGCGAATTTCGTCCGGAACGTTTTTTTCGGACGTAAACGGACCACCCGGAACCGCTTTCATGATGAAGAAGGTGGCCGTTATGATCAGGAATAGCGAGAGCAGCATAAAAAAGATACGCTTGCCAAGATAACGGATCAAAAAACTTACCCCCTTATGCATTGAATGATGGTGTTGTTGCTTTCACGACCCATCTTTGCACTGCGTTCCCACGGAAAGCAGTGCAAAAATCGGCTGTGCAAATAACCCTTGTGGCAGATCTCTTGCTCTTATTCTCTCTCTATCGGCGTACTGCCGTCTGTCTCTTGCAACCAGTCCGCAAAAGATAAGGTATATGGGGTTCCATATACCTTATCCCTGCAGAACCGGGGGCCGTTGGCGTGCGCTCAAACGGCGGGGAACTCACGATTACTCAATGTACGCCCATTTCCAGTCGACGCCGCCCAGACCGTCGATGACGACGCCATGGACATCGTCGTCCTTCACCCAGGAGAGGGTGTAGAAATAGATCGGCATGATGGGCATTTCGTCCATCAGGATCGCTTCCGCTTCGGCGAGGGTCTTCATGCGCTGTTCTCCCGATTCCTTCGCGGAGCGGTTCAGCAGCTCCTTGAACTTCGGATGTTCCCAACGGGTGTCGTTGTTGCCGCCATCCTTATCCTTGTACAGTTCCAGGAAGTTGATCGGGTCGTTGAAGTCACCCAGCCAACCCATGCGGCCGACCTGATAATTCCCCTCGTGGAGGTCTTCCAGGTACACCTTCCACTCTTTGTTTTCCAGTTTCACGTCTACGCCGAGATTCTTCTTCCACTGGTCCTGAATCGCCTGAGCGATCTTTTGATGGCCCTCATGCGTGTTGTAGGAGAGTGTGATCGTCGGCAGCTTGGAAATGCCCAGCTCCTTCATGCCCTCTTCCAGCAGTTTCTTGGCCGTTTCCACGTCGTTGTCCTTGAAGTAGCCGTCCTTGTTCAGTGCCATGGATGGCGGCACGGCGCCCATGGCCGGGAGCTGGCCGGTCTGCAGGATGTTGTCAATCAGGGACTGACGGTCGATCGCATAGGCAAATGCTTTCCGGATCTTCACGTTGTTGAACGGCGGTTTCTCAGTATTGAACTTGTACCAGTAGACACCAGCGATCGGCTGAGTCGTCATCTTTCCGGAGTCTTTCAGCGCCGGAATGGCATCCGTCGGCAGGGAGCTCATCGGTGCGCCGGCCCAGTCGAGATCGCCGTTTTCATACATGTTCAGCTCGGTCATCTCGTCCTCTACCATGGAGAACTCGATGCGTTCCAGCTTGACGTTTTCTGCGTCCCAGTATTTGTCGTTTTTCACGAGCACCATTTTGCTCTTGTGCTCCCACGATTCCATCTTGAATGGACCGTTGCCCACGTGGGTGCTCGCTTCGTTCGCCCACTTCGGATTCGATTCGACCAGTTTTTTATTGACCGGATAGTACGTTCTGAACGTGGTCAGTTCGAGGAAAAACGGCGTCGGGTTTTCCAGTGTCACCTGCAGCGTCTTTTCATCCAGCGCTTTTACGCCGACGTCTTCCGCTTTCGCTTGATTCCTGTTGAAGGCTTCGCCATTTTTAATGTAGTAGAGCTGATACGCGTAGTTGGATGCCGTTTTCGGATCGAGGGCACGCTTCCAGGCGTATTCAAAGTCATGGGCTGTTACCGGATCACCGTTGCTCCAGTAGCTTTCTCGCAGGTGGAACGTGTACGTCAGACCGTCGTCAGATACGTCAATTTTTTCCGCTACAGACGGTTCCGGTGTTTTGCCGTCCTTGCCAATCCGGGTCAGGCCGTCAAAGGTCGCCTGAATGATCGCACCGGACGTCGTGTCCTCGGCAATGCCCGGGTCAGCAGTCGGCGGCTCGGAATGCAGGTTCAGCCGCAGAACTTGCGGTTTTTTCTCTTTGTTTTCGGCTGGTTGTTGATCAGCAGGCTTGTTTTGATCGCCCGTAGATGCTTGCTGACCACCGCAACCGGCCAAGGCCGCACCGAGAACAGCTACAGAACTGACAAGTGCAAAAATGCTCTTTTTCAACGCAATAACCCCCAATTCTCTGATCTTTTTTCTCTTTCTTCCTTCTTTTGTCTTTTTTCCGAATATTCAAATACCAAAAAATGGACAAGTGCTCGCGATGACTTTGACTGGCATCAACTCCTTTCACTGGATCGGCACTTCGTCGTCACGAACGAACGAGAAGGAATCCTTGTACTGCTTCAGTTCCAGCGACACGTCGGCCGCGGCGATTCCCTCAATTTGCGAAAGCCGCTCGTTGACGAAGGTGATGAGTTCTTCGTTATTATGGAAACACGCTTGAATGATCAAGTCGTGCTTGCCGCTGAACGCACCCACGAACCGAACCTCGGGAAACTTGCTCAGCTCCTCGGCCACGCTGTTTTGCCATCCCAGCTTGGTGGTCAGACCGATAATGGCCTGAACGTGCAATCCCAGCTTTTCCGGATCGGGGTGAATCACGAACTGAAACACGCCATCTTGCAACAGGCGGGTGATGCGCGAACGGATGGTGCCCTCGCTCAAGCCTAGTTGTTGAGCAATTTCGGTATAGGGCCGTCGTCCGTCTTCCTGGAGGATCTGCAGGATCTGTTTATCAACATGGTCCAGCTTTCTCATAAATACGATTTTTGTAGAACCTCCATCAGATTTTTACGAAATTCGAAAAAATCGTTAACATTTTGCCTGTCACCTTAAAAATATACGCAATTGTTATTGGTGTCAACGAATTTTGACAAGTAGAATTATAAAAAATTATAAACGGATTCTTAACAATAAATAATTTTTTATATTATATGGCAAGCCTCTTTTCTACCATTGAACCGCAATTCAGTTGATTAATCAATAATAATTTATCGGAGATTGCACATTTTTATCCGAATTGCCAGATAACAACGACCGCAGAGCGCTCTCCAGCGGTTCTCCCCTGCGCAACAGGGCGTGCGGCAGCACCGCACTCCCTGTGTTTGCTTCGGGGTGGCTCACACACGTCGCTATTATTCAACAATCTTGTAAATGAGCGGCTGCTCCGGCGGCTGCTCGCTGCTGTACGCAAACGCTTCAGCCACGTCCTTGAGGGCATCTTGCAGCAAGCGCTCGTCGTTGGCGTGCAGGGTGGCCAGCGGTTCGCCGGCGCGCACCCGATCCCCCCGCTTTTTGTGCAGCACGATGCCAACCGCCAGGTCAATCGGCATCTCCTTGGTCAATCGGCCCGCCCCCAGCACGACAGAGGCATGCCCAACCGTCTCTGCGTCGATCCCGGCCAGGTAGCCGTCCTGCTGCGCCGTGACCTGTGCGGTCAATCCCGCTTGGGGAAGGCGGTCCGGTTCGTACACGTCACGTTTGTTGCCGCCCTGTGCCTCCACCATTTGCGCCAGTTTATCCACGGCTTTGCCGCTGGCGATGATCTCCTCCAGACGGCCTCGCCCTTCGTCCACAGACGACGCCAGCCCGCCCAGCACGAGCATGCGAGCGCCGATTGCCAGCGCCAATTCCGTCAAATCCTTGGGACCGTTTCCAGCGAGCGTTGCGATCGCCTCTTTTACTTCCAGCGCGTTGCCTACGGCAAAGCCAAGCGGCTGATTCATGTCGCTGATGACAGCCACCGTCTTGCGCCCCACCTGGCTGCCGATATCCACCATTGCGCGGGCGAGTGTCTCTGCTTCTTCCAGCGTCTTCATAAATGCGCCTTTGCCTACTTTTACATCAAGCAGGATGGCATCGGCCCCCGCCGCGATCTTTTTGGACATGATCGAGCTGGCGATCAGCGGCACTGCTTCCACCGTGGCAGTTACGTCACGCAGGGCGTACAGTTTTTTGTCTGCGGGCGTCAGGTTGCCGGACTGACCGATTACCGCCACACCGATGTCCCGCACCTGTTGGAAGAACTGCTCGCGGGTGCGTTCCACCTGAAACCCGGCGAACGACTCCAGTTTGTCGATCGTGCCGCCCGAGTGTCCCAGACCGCGTCCGGACATTTTGGCCACGGGAATGCCGGCCGCCGCCACCAGCGGCGCCACGACCAGCGTCGTCTTGTCGCCCACGCCGCCAGTGCTGTGTTTGTCCACTTTTACTCCCGGAATGGACGTTAAGTCCAACTGCTCCCCGGATCTTGCCATCGCCATGGTCAAATCGCCGGTTTCGCGCGGCGTCATGCCGCGGAACAGTACGGCCATGGCCCAGGCGGACATTTGGTAGTCGGGAATGCTTCCATTTGTATAGCCGTCGACGAGAAACTGAATCTCCTCCGTGCTCAGTTCCTTGCCGTCCCGTTTCTTCGCGATAATATCCACCATGCGCATGCTGTTTCACCCCACCCTCGTGTGCTGCCGCCAGCCTATAATTTCGCCACGATCCCGTTCACCAGTGACAGGAACTGGGCCTTCACGCGTTCGGTCGTCTCCATCACTTCATCGTGGGAAAGCGGCTGTTCCAAGATGCCGGCCGCCATGTTGCTGATGCAGGAGATGCCGAGCACGTTCATCCCCATGTGACGGGCCGCGATTACCTCCGGCACGGTCGACATGCCGACGGCGTCTCCTCCCAGAATCCGCAGCATGCGGATCTCGGCCGGCGTCTCGTAGCTCGGGCCGAGCAGACCGACGTAGACCCCTTCCTGCAAGGTGATGCCCAGCTCTGCCGCCACTTCTTTTGCCACAGCGCGAAGTGATTTGGAATAGGCTTCCGACATGTCGGGGAAACGGGGACCCAGCGTGTCGTCGTTGGGGCCGATCAGCGGGTTGCGGAACGTCATGTTGATGTGGTCGGCAATCAGCATCAGGTTGCCCGGCTTGTAGCTCTCATTGATCCCGCCGGCAGCGTTGGTGACGATGATCGTCTCCACGCCGAGCTGTTTCATGACGCGGATGGGGAACACCACGGCGTCCAGTTCGTGACCTTCATAATAATGGAAACGCCCCTGCATGGCCACGACCTGCTTGCCCTGCAGCTTGCCGATGACAAGCTGTCCCTTGTGTCCGACCACGGTGGAGACGGTAAAGCCGGGAATCTCGTGGTACGGGATGACGACCGGATTTTCGATCTCGTCTGCCAGTACCCCCAGACCGGAGCCGAGCACCAGGCCGATGGTCGGTTTTTCCGTCAGTTTCGGTTGAATGTAGGCAACTGCTTCTTGTATGCTGCTCATCGTGTTTTCCCCTCTCGATTTCATTTTTTCATCTTACAATCTGGCCAAAAAGCTTTCCCCGATCTCGGGCGCCTTGACGCCAAAGTTTTCGGCAATCGTCGCGCCGACGTCGGCAAACGTGCCGCGCACGCCCAAATCGCTTCCCTGCGCGATGCCCTTGTGGTAGACCAGAAGCGGCACGTATTCGCGGGTGTGGTCCGTGCCGTGGTGTACCGGGTCATTGCCGTGATCGGCGGTGATGATCAACAAGTCACCGCTGTCCAGCGCATTGAGAAGCTCCGGAATGCGGGCGTCAAACTCCATCAGCGCCCGGCCGTAGCCCTCGGGATCGCGGCGGTGGCCATACTTGGCGTCAAAATCGACCAGATTGACAAAGCTCAAGCCGGTAAAATCCTCGTTCATCGTCTTCAGCAACTGGTCAACGCCGTCCATGTTGTCCTGGGTCCGAATGGAGCGGGTAATGCCCTCGTCGGCGTAGATGTCGCTGATTTTGCCGATCGCAATCGACGTCAGCCCCGCATCCACAAGCCGGTTCATGACCGTCGGCGCAAACGGCTTGACGGAGTAATCATGCCGGTTGGGCGTACGCACAAACGCCCCCGGCTTGCCGACGAACGGACGGGCGATGACGCGGGTGACGGCAAATTCGTCCCGCAGTGTCAGCTCGCGGGCGATCTGGCAGATGCGGTACAGCTCTTCCAGCGGCACCACTTCTTCGTGCGCTGCCACCTGGAACACGCTGTCGGCCGAGGTGTAGACGATTACATCGCCGGTCCGCATGTGTTCCTCGCCCAGTTCCTCAATAATCGCGGTGCCGGACGCCACCTTGTTGCCCAGCACCTTGCGTCCGATCCGCTGCTCGAACTCGCGGATCAGCTCGGCCGGGAAGCCGTCGGGATAGGTGCGAAACGGCGTGGACACGTGCAGGCCCATGATCTCCCAGTGTCCGGTCGTCGTGTCCTTGCCGATAGAGATCTCTTTCATTTTCCCCCAGTGCGCCTTGGGAGCTTCAACAGCCGGTACGTTTCGCAACGGGGCAATATTGCCCAGGCCGAGCGCCTGCAGATGAGGCAGGGAAAAGCCGTCGACTCGCTCGGCGATATGGCCCAGCGTATGAGCGCCTTCATCGTTGAAGCGGGCCGCATCCGGCAGCTCCCCGATTCCGACGCTGTCCATCACAATTAAGAAGACTCGAGAAAAACGTGACATAAAAACCGCCTCCTGCAACAATCATCAAAGTGTTCAGTCGTCAGACGTCTGACGAGGAAAAAAAGAGAGACTACGCTCTCGGGTGGGTTTTTGCGTAAATGTCCTTGATGCGCGAACGGGTCACATGCGTGTAAATCTGCGTTGTGGAAATGTCCGCGTGACCCAGCATTTCCTGTACAGACCGGAGATCTGCTCCGTTTTCCAGCAGGTGCGTGGCGAACGAATGGCGCAGCGTGTGCGGCGTGATTTCGGTCCGAATGTTGGCCTTCTGCGCGTAGCGCTTGATGATTTTCCAAAATCCCTGCCGGGTGATCTGCTTGCCCAGATGGTTGAGAAACAGGGCTGTCTCGCCCGGCTGCTTCACCAGCTTCGGCCGTCCCGCCTGCAAATAGTGGCGCACCATTTGGATGGCGACGGAGCCGAGCGGGATGATCCGCTCCTTGGACCCCTTGCCCATGCACTTGACGAATCCCATCTCCAGGTTGACATCGCTTACATCCAGGTTGACCAGTTCGGAGACGCGGATACCGGTCGCGTACAGCAGTTCCAGCATCGCCTTGTCGCGCAGCCCTGCCGGAGAGTCGACCGGCGGGCTGTCGAGCAGCCGTTCCACTTCCTCGACCGAGAGCACCTTGGGCAGGCGCTTTTCAATTTTGGGGGTCTCCAGATGGATGGACGGGTCCTTGTCTATGTACTTGTCGCGGACGAGATATTGATAAAAGGCCCGGATTGACGCCAGATTGCGGGACAGGGTGGCAGTAGCCCGTCCCTTTTCCTGGAGGGTCATCAGATAGCCGATAATCTGGCTCCGCGTGGAGTCCTCGATCCGGGTCACCCCCTGCTCCTGCAGGTATGCCGTATAGGCAACCATATCCCGCTGGTACGATTCGAGCGTGTTGGGCGACAGCCCTTTTTCCACAGCCAGGAAATGGATGAATTGATCAATCAGCGTGTCCATGAAGCTGTTCCCCTTCAGGTAAGTGTCTTGATATGCTTTCCACGCGGGAACGGAAAAGTCCTCTTTTTTCCCGCGAAAAAGGTAACGGTTACTCTCCCGTCAGGTAGAACAACTGCAGCCGGGACAGGTATCCGTCCCAACTTCCGCCTCCCTGGGCGTTGATCAGCTTCACCACTTTGACGGCATTGCCGTGCGGTTCGCGGTAGGGATCGCCTGGCAGGAACCTGTCTGACAAGAGGCTGATGATCCCGTAGGACAACAGCGCACAGGTAACGAACAGGAGGAAAAACCGGAGAATCTCCATCAGCCGCCGAAACGATACTCGCATCGATGCAATCCTCCCCGTTTCCGTGTTACCTCCAGTATATGCGCTGGTCTCCTGCTCCATTCGGTACGCTATACGTGCAGGTCATGCAGCGCGTCTTCCAGCGGGACATACGGCAGATTCAGCGAGGTGGCCACTGCTTCGTACACCACATGGCCGTTCAGCACGTTGACGCCGCGGGCAAGCGCGCGGTTTTGGGTGATGGCGGCGCGGACCCCCTTGTTCGCCAACTGCAGGCCGTAAGGTATTGTAACATTGCTCAGGGCGATTGTCGACGTGCGCGGCACCGCTCCCGGCATGTTGGCCACCGCGTAGTGGACGACGCCGTGCTTGACGTATGTCGGTTCGCTGTGTGTGGTAATACGGTCCACAGTCTCGATCGAGCCCCCCTGATCGATCGCCACGTCGACGATGACCGATCCGGGAGACATCGACTTGACCATCTCCTCCGTCACCAGCTTGGGCGCCCGCGCCCCGGGGATCAGGACCGCCCCGATCAGGAGGTCGGCGTCCTTTACCGCCTGCGCGATGTTGTAGTGGTTGGACATCAGTGTCCGCAATCGTCCCTGGAACAGATCGTCCAGTTCGCGCAGCCGGTTGGCGTTGATGTCGAGAATCGTCACCTGCGCCCCCAGGCCGACCGCCATTTTGGCCGCATTGGTCCCGACGATGCCGCCGCCGACGATGACCACATGAGCCGGTGGGACACCGGGAACGCCTCCCAGGAGCACTCCCTTTCCCCCGTGCGGCTTTTCCAGAAACTGTGCGCCAATCTGCACCGACATGCGGCCGGCCACCTCGCTCATCGGCATCAATAACGGCAGCGAACCGTCGTCAGTCTGGATCGTCTCGTAGGCAATCGCGACCACTTTCTTGGCACGGAGCTGCTCGGTCAGTTCGCGTTCCGGCGCCAGATGCAGATAGGTAAACAGGATCAGGTTTTCGCGAAAGAATTTGTATTCGGCAGGCAGCGGTTCTTTTACCTTGCAGATCATCTCCGCCTGCTGCCATACCTCCTCTGCACTGTCGAGAATTTCCGCGCCGGCTGCCGAAAAATCCTCGTCGGAAAAACCGGAACCGATCCCCGCCTGCGTCTCGACCAACACGCGATGGCCCGCCTGTATGTATGCGCTCACGCCGGCGGGGGTCAGCCCCACGCGGTTTTCGTTGTCTTTGATTTCCTTTGGCACCCCGATAATCATCACACATTCGCCTCCTGTGGCTCGCATTTGCGCTTTCCTTATCATGCCACCGGAGGTCCTGCTCCATAACCCGGGGCAGAAAAAAAGAAAAACTTCTCCCGCACAGAGAAGTTTTTCTATTTAAAGTCCTCCACGTTCACCTTGTCGATGCAGCGATGGCAGATGCCGTAGAAGGTGAGCCGATGGTCGGTAATGTAAAAGTTGTAAACATTCTTGACCTTTTCTTCTGCGGAGACAAGCAGGTCTTCAAAGATTTCATCCACCGTGCCGCAGTTCAGGCAGATCAGATGGTGGTGGTGGTACTCGGCGTTGTCGTCGCGCAGATCGTAGCGAGCCACCCCGTCGCCGAAGTTCATCTTGTGAATGATCTTCAGCTCGCTCAACAGTTCCAGGGTTCGATACACCGTGGCGAGACCAATTTCCGGGGCTTTTTCCTTGACCAAAAGGTAGACGTCTTCCGCACTCAGGTGATCTTCCTCGTTTTCCAGTAAAACGCGAACAGTGGCTTCACGTTGTGGCGTCAGTTTATAGTTCTGGGAATGTAGTTGCTGCTTGATCTTCTCTAACTTTTCTTCCAACATAAATGCCCCTCCCCGCTCGCATGAAACCTGCTCCTATTATAGTAGAGGGGTGTTCCAGAAGTCAAATACATACGTTATTAAATGAGAATTATTCTTAATTAAGCACCATTTGCATCAGCCTGGGGGAGACGAACGTCTCGAACAGCGCCGCCACCATCAGGACGGCCAGCATGACAACGACCAACACGGTGTAGCCGACGAAGTGGGGCAGAATCACGTCCCGTCTGCTCAGGAGCCGCGTTTTGATCAGCCGCATGGAAAACGAGATGCCGCTCACCCCGACGATAAACAGGGCCGGCACCACCAGCAAATTTTGCGGCAATACGCCCGCCAACGCCAGCGTCACACCTTGCCACTGAAGCTGATTCACCAGAAAGCCGACTGTAAACCCGACGACCACTCCTTTGAGAAACAGCAGCAGCAGGATCATCGGCAGACCGATGATGGACAGCCCCAGCATCCACAAGATGCCCACCGTTTTTGCATAGTGGCCGAACGCCTGTTGGAAATGGGCCGTCGGCTCGGGAATGCCCTGGCTTCCGAGCGTGTTGAAAAAGTACTGCAGAAAGCCAAACAGCTCCTGTCGCTGGGAAAGCGGCAAGGAATTGACGATCACCGCTCCAAAAATAATGCCCATCGCAAACAGTACGATCGTAAACCAGTAAAGCGACTGATGCTCTCGCGCATATGCCTGGATTGTTTGTCCAACTCTTGCCCGCACGCCGTTTCCCCTCCCGCAACGCTGATTACTGTACAGCTTATGCGGAAGTCCGGGCGCCTATGCCTTGCCTGTCACGATCCTGCCGTACGTGCCGGCTCCTCCGGCCTTGACGTTCAGCCGCCCTTCCCTGGCCTGGACGATCAGATCCGCGATTCGCTCACCGACCACGCCGGCAAGTTCTTCCCTGCCCACCCGGTGAAGAATGTTCATCTCCGTCCCAAACGCACAGTACAGCTTGTCACGCAGCCTCGGGCCTACTCCGGGAATGAACTCCAGCGGCACCTGTTCCACGTACGGGGGACGAAACGGCGGATGGACGCCGGCCGGGCAATCAGCCAACTGTTCAATCCGGTCAAAGACGCCCCGGACCACCCGTTTGAAGCCGCACTGCGGACAGCGGCCATCGGCGTCTGCCGGAAGTGTCGATTGGCACGATTGGCAGGCAGTCTGATGGTACTTCCCCAACTGCGGATGAAGACCGTAGTTGACAGCGACGCCTCTCCCCGCTTCCCTGCGCAAAGCCCGCATCCACTCCCGAAACGAGCGTTCGGCCATGGCCATCGCCTGATACTCGCGGCCGATTTTCGCCAGCGAATGGGCGTCCGAATTGGTCAGGAATGTCTTGTCATGCAGCTCCGTCAACCGGTCGGCCATGTCCGTATTGGCGCTCAGCCCCAGCTCGACGGCCGGGATGGTAGAGGGCTCCGCCACCTCCGAAAGCGAGTCGGTGCAGCTGCCGTACAGGCCTTTGTGCGGCGTGAAAATATGGGCCGGAACCAGCACGCCGCCTCCTTCGGCCACCCTCTCCTGCAGTTCCCGCAGCGTGGCTCCGATCCGCTGGGAGCTGAGATTGACGTTTTTGCAGCGTCGGGACAGCCAGTCGGTAAAAAGGCGCATCTCCCCCACGTTCGGCAGGTAACAGAGGAAGTGGGCCTCTCCTCGTCCCGGTTCTTTGATCTCCACTTCGCATCCGAGAATCAGCAGGGTCTGCTTGTACTGAACGCCGCCATCCCTGTGCTCTTCGGCCGCTCCCGTTTCCAGCAGGCCAATCAGCTCTTCCTGCACCTCGGGAGCGTGAGCGTCGATGATCCCGATGACGTCCATGCCTTTTCGCTCGGACGCTTCTTCCAGAATCCGCGTCAGGGTCATCTGCCGGGATGCGGTGATTTTGACCGGTTTGCCGCTCTTCGTCCCGCCGATGTGGATGTGCATGTCACAGAAGTAGCGCGGCAGCCGTCTGTCAACCACGTTCATGCAGCACCCGATTCTCCCAGGCAAACAGGGCGGCGACGGTCTTGGCGTCGCAAATCTCTCCCGTGCGGTGCAGTTCCTTCGCCTCTTCCAGCGTCAGCTCCAGCACCTCGACAAACTCGTCTTCATCCGGACGACTTTCCCCTTTTGTCAGTCCCGTCGCCACGTAGACGTGCATAAGTTCGTCGGCAAACCCCGGTGACGTATAAAACGAGCTCAGGAGCTCATAACTGGCGGCCTGATACCCTGTCTCTTCTTCCAGTTCGCGCTTGGCACAGGTGAGCGGCTCTTCCCCCGGCTCCAGTTTGCCTGCCGGAATCTCCACGATGGTCCGCTCCAGCGGTTTGCGAAACTGGCGCACGGCGACCATCTTGCCGTCCGGCGTCAGCGGCAGAACGGCCACCGCTCCCTGGTGATTGACAATTTCCCGCTTTGCCGTTTTGCCGTTGGGCAGCAGCACCTCATCCACCTTTACCTTGATAATCCGTCCGTCGTAAATCGTCTGACTGCTGATGGTCTTTTCGTATAAACGGTCTTGATCGCTCACGCTCATCATCCTTTTTCGAGATCTGGTTCTAAACGCGTCCGGCTGCCTCATATTGTGGAGCAAGACACTTGTCCACCCTTATTGTATCGGAGGCGTATTGGGATGAAAACCTATGTCAGCGAAAAGCATCTGCGCATGGTCGGCAAAGCGTGGGAAATCCGCGCTACACTCCGCTCCTGGTCAAAAAAAGAGCTAACGCTGCAAGAGTATCTGGCCCGGCGCAGCGGTGCGTCCCGCCGCTAGCACATTCGGCCAAAAAGGGAGTGCTCTGCACCGCGAGATCTGCGGCCAGAACAGCCGCCTGAAACGGGGCCGGATCGTTCCGCCAGTGCCGGCCCATCGTGACAAACGACAGGCCAAACATCTGCTCCAACCGCTCCAGCTGTTCATGATCCGGCGCCGGCCTGCTTACGGCCAGATGACTGCCGCTGCGGATCAGCTCAGCCGTTTGACTGCGGACAATGTCGTCGCGTCCGTCGCCAAATTCGGGCACTGCCAACAGCACCGGCCGCAGCGCAAAACGGCCGAGAACGGTCCGCGTGTGATGGCTGATGCCAAAGTGGCGTTTGCGGGGATCGGCAAAGCTGAGACGGGGGATGAAAAACGGGATGCCGCCCAGAAGGGAGACGGCGTGAATCACCTCCGCCAACTGCATGCCCGAGAAGCCCAGCGGCGTCCCTGTTCCGGTCACACCCGGGCCGAGAAAGCACAGGATCACGTCCGCCTGTTCCACATGCCGGGCCGCCAGGAGGCCGTTGTGGATCGTCACGGTTTCCCTGTCGCCGCCCCAGGCGTGTCCCGCGGTGACGGTCGCCGCCAGCACGCCTGCTGACTTTAGGCGCGCCACCTGCCGGCTCAGGGCGATCGGCAGGGAAGCGGCGTCCGGCATTACATACACCTGACGTTTTTCCGGTGCCGCCCATGCGACCGCCGCTGCGGCAGCCGGAAGCAGGCTGTGCAGTTCGCCGATCAGCACGGGCGTTCCCTCCAGTGATAGCGATTCATCACAAAACCGTTCATGGTACGGGCTGTCCTGCTCTTCCACTGTATCGACGGCCAGCTGCGAGGGCGCGTAGCGCATTTTCATCACGTGGCCCCACGCTCCCGGGGACAGATCGTCTTCGACGGTTCTCCTCGTTTTTCCGATGACGATGTGAAACCCGCCCGTTCCCAGCTGCAGCCGTACAGCGGTCGTATTCACCAGAACCTCGTCGCCCGCGGCGAGGTCTTCGTCGAAAAACGAGACGGCCGGTTCGACGAGGCCGCTGTCGTGCAGGCGCACGTCCAGGATTTGCACACCCGTCCGTTTTTCCCGTACCTCTGTCACCATCCCCGCAGCCACGCGAAGCATGTCACTTCCTCCCTTCTTCCACCGTTTCAGGGTCTTCTCATGATCAGTCTATGTTTGGCATGGCTTGCCCAATCATTTGTGTGCTCCCGCGATCGGCTTCCTTTTGCCAAGCGGCTAAGGCCAGGCTTTTTCACTGCCCGCACGCGTACAAAAAGGCCGGGACCCCACTCAGGGTACCCGGCCCGCACACTGCATTGCTTACTCCAGCACTTCAGCGATAATCGCCAGCACCAGCTCTGCTGCCTTGTTCAGTTCCGCAATCGGCATGCGTTCGTTTTTCGTATGGATTTCTTCGTACCCGATGCCAAAGTTCACGCTCGGAATGCCGAACCCGTTGAAAATGTTACCGTCGCTGCCGCCGCCGCTGGCAATCAACTCCGGTTCGCGGCCCACGCGCTTCACGGCAGCGATTGCCTTTTGCACCACCGGCGTCTCTTCGTTGAATTTGTAGCCGTGATACATGAAGATCACGTCGTTTTCGCAGCGCGCCCCCATTTCTGCCGCCGCTTCTTCAAAGGCGGTGGTCATCTTTTTCACCTGCGCCTCCAGCTTGTCCATCACCAGGCTGCGCGCTTCGGACCAGACTTCCACGTAGTCCGTCACGATGTTGTATGCCTTGCCGCCTTCAAACCGGCCGACATTGGCGGTCGTGTCCGCGTCGATGCGGCCCAGCGGCATGCGGGAAATGGCCTTGCTGGCGACGGTGATGGCGCTGATGCCGTCCTCCGGATTGACGCCTGCATGAGCAGCCTTGCCGTAGATTTTTGTCACAATCCGATACTGCCCCGCTCCGGCAACCGTGATCTTGCCCACCGGTCCCTCAGAATCCAGGATAAAGCCCATCTCCGCCTTCAGCAAGCTGGAATCCATCGCACGGGAACCAACGAGGCCCGATTCTTCGCCCACCGTGAATACGATCTGGATCGTCGGATGCGGCAATTGTTTCTCTTTCAACGTGCGCAGCGCTTCAAAAATCGCCGCGATGCCGGCCTTGTCGTCAGCGCCGAGAATGGTCGTCCCGTCTGAGTAGACGTACCCGTCGCGCACCTGCGGCTTGACGCCGTTGCCCGGCACGACCGTGTCCATGTGGCTGCTGAACAGAATGACCGGCCCTGGGGCGGTGCCTTCCAGCGTTGCGATCAGGTTGTTTGCGCCATGGCCAGTTTTGGCAGCCGCGTCGTCTTCCTCCACCGTAAAGCCCAGGTCCGTCAATTTTTCCTTCAGCACCTTGGCAATGGCCGCCTCATGTTTGGTTTCGCTGTCGATTTGGACGAGCTCCAGAAACTCGTTTAGCAAACGTTCCTGGTTGATCACACCCGATTCCTCCCTGAAAGATGTCCTGCCGCGCAGGGATCAATAGCACCATAGCCGGCAGGGTCCAGATTTTTGCGGGAATCCCGGTCCGGCGCACCAGCGATGCGGACGTGTCCTGGCTTTTTACGCACATGCCGCACGCTTTTGCCGCCATGGCCCGGAACATTCACCTTCCTACCTTGCCTACATGTACCAGTATACCGCAAAAAATTTTTTTACACCATGTATTCCCGCAACCCCTGCCAACCTGCTGCCTGACAATCAAACGTCGGAAGGCTTCCATAAACAGCCGGATCACAACGGGATGTTGCCGTGCTTCTTGTCGGGCCGCTGCTCCCGTTTGTTTCTCAGCATTTCCAATGACAGCCTCAGGTACTTGCGCGTTTCACGCGGATCGATCACGTCGTCCACCATGCCGTGCTCTGCCGCGACGTACGGATTGGCGAATTTTTCGCGGTATTCGGCGATCTTCGCCTGCCGCGTGCCAGCCGGGTCGTCGCTTTGCTCGATATCCCGGGCGAAGATGACGTTCGCTGCCCCCTCCGGCCCCATCACGGCAATCTCCGCGTTCGGCCAGGCGTAGACCACGTCTGCCCCTATTGCCTTGGAGTTGAGCGCAACGTACGCCCCGCCGTACGCCTTGCGCGTGATTACGCTGATTTTCGGCACGGTTGCCTCTGAATAGGCGTACAAGATTTTTGCCCCGTGACGGATGATTCCGCCGTGCTCCTGATTGATGCCCGGGAAAAAGCCGGTGACGTCCACAAACGTGATCAGCGGCACGTTAAAGGCGTCACACGTGCGGATAAACCGGGCCAGTTTGTCCGAAGAATCGATGTCCAGCCCGCCGGCCATCACTTTGGGTTGATTGGCGATCAGCCCCACGCTTTGACCGTTGATGCGGCCGAAACCGACCACGATGTTGCGGGCAAAATTGGGCTGCACTTCCATAAAGTCGCCGTGGTCCACCACTTTCTCCAGCACTTTTTTCACGTCGTACACTTTCGTTCCGGCCACGGGCACCAGCTCGATCAGCTCTTCCAGCCAATCGCCCGGGTCTCCGTCGTACGGTACGCACGGCGGTTCCTCCCGGTAGTTTTGCGGAAGGAAGGTGAGCAGACGGCGCACCTGCTGGAGCACGTCCTCTTCCGTCTCCGCCGTGAAATGAGCGTTGCCGCTGATGGCGGAATGAACCGATGCACCGCCCAGGTCTTCGCTGGAGATTTTTTCGCCGGTGACTGTCTCAATTACCTTGGGACCGGTGATAAACATCTGCGACGTCTTCTCCACCATAAAGACGTAATCGGTGATGGCCGGCGAATACACCGCCCCGCCCGCGCACGGACCGAGAATGACGGAGATTTGCGGGACAACCCCGGAGTAAATGGAATTGCGGTAAAAAATATGGCCGTACCCGTCCAGAGAGACGACCCCTTCCTGAATCCGCGCGCCGCCGGAGTCGTTCAGACCAATGATCGGAGCGCCGTTTTTCGCCGCCAAATCCATGATGTTCGCGATCTTTCTGGCGTGCATTTCCCCTAGAGCTCCGCCGAAAACGGTGAAGTCCTGGGCAAACACGTACACCAGGCGGCCGTTAATCTTGCCATAACCGGTGACCACGCCTTCGCCTGGGGCCTCCAGCTTGTCCATGCCGAAGTGGGTGGCCCGGTGCTTGACGAACGGCTGCAGTTCCACGAAACTGTCCGGATCGAGCAGGAGGTCCAGCCGTTCCCTGGCCGTCAGTTTGCCCCGGTTGTGCTGGGCGGCGATTTTTTCGTCGCCGCCGCCCATCTCTACCTTCCGCTTCCGTTCATACATGTCGTTGATTTTTTCGTACATCGCTTCACTCATGCGCCGTTTCCTCCTTGCTCGCAGATGCTTTCGGAGCCTGACACAATTCGTACAGGACGCCATGCGCCCCCTTGGGGTGCAGGAAAGCAATCTGCGCACCGTGGGCACCCGGTTTTGCCGTTTCATGGATGAGCGGAACGCCGTTTTCGCGCAAACGGAGCAAGCGCTCATTCACATCGTCCACGTCGAGGGCAATGTGATGAATGCCTTCACCCCGCTTTTCGATGAAACGGGCGATCGGGCTGTCCGGACCGAGCGGCTCCAGGAGCTCGATGCGGCTCTCGCCGATTCCCAAAAACGCCACCCGTACCTGTTCCGAAGCCACTTCTTCCGTCCCCAAAAGCGGCAGCCCCAACTGTTCGGTGTAGAACGGAAGGGCATCGTCCAGGCTTTTGACGGCGATGCCGATGTGGGCAATCTTGTTGGGAGCAGGCAGCAGGCTCATCCGCTTGCGCTTCACATGAGAGCGGATGAAATCGGCGGTCACCCGCGTCGGCGTCCCAGGAGTAAAGACCTCGGCAATCCCCTGCGATTTCAGATAGGGAATGTCCTCCTGCGGAATCACTCCGCCGCCGATGACGAGAATGTCGTCCGCCCCCTGCTCCCTAAGCAGGCGGACTACTTCCGGAAACAGTTCATTGTGGGCACCCGACAGACACGACAGGCCGATGACGTCCACGTCCTCCTGTATGGCGGCATTGACAATCTGTGCGGGCGTTTGCCTTAGCCCGGTATAGACTACTTCCATGCCCTCGTCCCGCAGCGCTTGCGCGACCACCAGAGCGCCGCGGTCATGGCCGTCCAGTCCCGGTTTGGCTACCAGTACGCGAATGGTTCGTTCCATGTTGATCCCCCTTGTTCACTTCTGAATCCTCGACAGCGGCTGTCCCTATACGGCGCGGTACTCGCCGAACACCTCGCGCAGCACGCCGCAGATTTCGCCGATGGTGGCGTAGCTGCGGACACACTCCAGGATCAGCGGCACGAGGTTTTCCGTCCCCTCCGCGCCCGCTTTCAACTGATTGAGCGTTTGCTCAACAGCGAGGTTGTCGCGACGCGCCCGAAGCGCATCCAGGCGCTCCTTTTGTTTGCGGCCCAAAGCCGGATCGACGCGAAGCAGTTCTGGCTGCGGCTCGTGTTCCAGTTGGAAGCAGTTCATGCCGACCACTTTTTCTTCGCCCGATTCGATCTTCCGCTGCGTTTCGTAGGCCTGTTTTTGAATTTCCCGCTGCATGTAGCCCGCTTCCACGGCAGCCACCGCTCCGCCCATCTGCTCGATTTTCTCCAAGTATTCCAGCGCTCTGGACTCAATCTGGTCCGTCAGATACTCGACGTAATACGAACCGGCCAGAGGATCGACAGTGTCGGTCACACCGCTTTCAAAAGCGATGATCTGCTGCGTTCTGAGCGCAATTCGCGCTGACTCCTCCGTCGGCAGGGCGAGCGCCTCGTCGCGCGAGTTGGTGTGCAGGCTTTGCGTGCCGCCCAACACTGCGGCCAAGGCCTGGATGGTTACGCGAACGATGTTGTTGTCCGGCTGCTGCGCAGTCAGCGTCGAACCGCCCGTCTGGGTGTGGACGCGGAACTGCCACGACTTCGGATTCTTGGCCCCGTAACGCTCCCGCATCAGACGCGCCCACATCCGGCGTGCTGCCCGGAATTTTGCGATCTCCTCAAAGAAGTGGTTGTGCCCGTTGAAGAAAAACGACAACTGCGGCGCAAATTGATCGATGTCCAGTCCGGCCTGCAGCGCCGCTTCCACATAGGCGATGCCGTCCGCAAGCGTAAAAGCGACTTCCTGCACGGCGGTGGACCCGGCCTCCCGAATGTGGTAGCCGCTGATGGAAATGGTATTCCACTTGGGCACGTGTTTGGCGCAGTAGCCAAAGATGTCCGTAATCAGCCGCATCGACGGTTTTGGCGGAAAGATGTACGTGCCGCGCGCGATGTACTCCTTGAGAATGTCGTTTTGAATCGTGCCCGACAATTTTTCCGACGGTACCCCCTGCTTTTCGGCCACGGCAATGTACATTGCCAGCAGCACGGATGCGGGTGCGTTGATCGTCATTGACGTGCTCACCTTGTCGAGCGGAATTCCCGCCAGCAGGGTCTCCATGTCCTCGAGCGAATCGATCGCCACCCCCACCTTGCCCACCTCGCCGGCGGCCATGGGATGGTCGGAGTCGTACCCGATCTGCGTCGGCAGATCAAACGCTACACTGAGCCCGGTTTGTCCCTGTTCCAGCAGGTAGCGAAAGCGTTTGTTGGTCTCCTCCGCCGAACCGAATCCGGCGTATTGGCGCATCGTCCACAAGCGGCCGCGGTACATGTTGGGCTGAACGCCGCGAGTGTAGGGATATTGGCCTGGGAAACCAATCTTTTCCATGTAAGCGTCATCAATCTGATCCGGCACATACAGCGGATCTATTTCAATGTCCGACGAGGTGGCAAAGCGCTGTTTGCGCTCCGGCGTCTTTGCCAGACGCTCGGCCAGCTCTTGTTGCCACTTCCGGTACAGTTCGGTACAATCTTTTGTAGTCACCGGTCAACCCCCGTTTCAATGTGTAATCGGCAGGAGGAATCAAAGGCTCCCCCTTCCAATTCTAGCACAGCGAAGTATACAATAACGCGACAATTTCCACTTTTCGTGAAGCAATTTTTTGCAAGGCCCGGTTCAGGAGGTAGTAATGATGAGGAATCAGTCCCTGTTTGCCAAGGTATTGGTAATCGTATTGGTGATTGCACTGGTCGTCCCGATGTTTTTCTACTTTCAACCGTAGACGGGCGGACACGGTACCGTACCAAGTAAAACCCCCTTCCACAGTGGAAGGGGGTTTTTGTATGTGCTCGCCGGGGATTAGCGGTAAACGAACACGCTGGATGTTTTGGCATCCCATCCGACTTTGTAGCCGAGCGTATCACTCACGAAACGGATCGGGATCATCGGCATGTTGTTTTTCAGCACGACAGGCGTGGGCAGAGTTACCTCCTTGCTGCCAACACGGGCAGTATTGGCGCCAACGGTAAATTTGATCTGGGTCGTGCCGCTGACAATCGTTACGGTGTTGTTGTTCCAGATGGTAGTAAGCGCCAGCGCTTCTTTAAAGAACTGCGCCGGGACCATTGTCGTGCTGTTGTTGGCCAGGTATGGCGCTACCTGCAGCGGGTAGGTCTTGCCGTGCAGTGTGAACGATGCCGTATTCAGTTTAAACAGCGCGGCGTTCGACGGAACGGTAACCGCAGGCTGCTGCTGCGCCGGTGCCGGGGTCTGTGCCGGTGCCGGCACGCCTACACCAACGGAGCGAGCAAACAGCAGGCCTTTTTCCTCAGACGTAAACACGCTGATGCTGTACGTGTTTTTCGTCGCCGGGTTCACGATGTTGGCACCTGCGCCAATGACGACATTGGCCGCGCCGCCAGCCGGAATGTCTTGTGCCGGATAAACCAGCACGTTTTGGCCGCGAACAGCGACGAAATTGGCAGCCACGCCATTAACCGTGACGTTTGCCGGAGCGATGTAGGCAGGCACGCGGTAACCCGCCGGGAACACGATCTCGATGAAGTCGCGCTGCTTGTACAGCGGCATCGACACGCCCTTGATCGCGATGTTGATACCGGTCGCCGCGCCTACGGCCGTGTTGGTCAGCGAAATGGTAGACGTGCTGTTGTTTACCTGGGCAGGCGTGCCTGTTGCCGGCGTCGGATTCGTGGTCGTCGAGCCAGTACCCGAGATGGTAAAGGGCTTGGACGTGATTGTCTTGCCGTTCACCGTCATCTTCAGCTGGTAGCTTCCCGCCGTTTTCGGGTTGGTCAGCCAGGCATCGTACGAGATGTCCACTTTAACTTTGCTGGTAGACGTGAAGTTGCTCGGCGTGGTCAGGTAGATTTTGTTGCCGGCAGGCGCTACTTTGCGCGGCGTTTTTCCGTTAATGGAAAAGTCGGACGGATTGAGAATGCCCGGGATCATGTCGGCGGACGGGAATTCGACGATGACGTCGCTGTCGGAATTCAGCTTCTTGCTGCCGAAGTCGGCTTCAAACGTATAGCTGGAACGCGCTCCCACACCGGAGTCGGACAGGGTAATACTGAAGTCCCCCGAACCGCTGGTCGAACTGGAGCTGGAACTTTTGATTTCAAATTCTTCCGATTTGTATGTAGTGCCATCCCATTTGACTTCAATCACGTAGTCGTCGTCTGCATCCGGATTCTCAATTCCCGCGGCTTCGTAGAACGTGATGGTCAATGATTTGCTGCCGGCGGCTTTGGACGGCACCTTGAGTTCCACTTTTTTGCCGGAAATTCTGACGTCGTCAGGTTCATACTCGTTGATGTCCACATCGTCCGTGCTGATTTTGTTCGGGAGCATGTCTTCATCCGGGAAGTAGACGGTGATCCAATCACCTTTGGTCAGTTTGTCCTTCAATTTGATCGGGCCCAGCTCGTATTTGGCCGTGTCGCCTTCAGTCGTACGGTTGATGGACACGTCAAATTCGCTGCTTTTCCCCGAGCTGCTTTTGCTGTCTTCGTAAATTTTGACCTTGTAGTCCTCCCAGGACGATTCCCTGTCCGTTTTTACAGAGACGGTGTAAGAACCGTCGTCATCCGGGTTGGTGATGCCGCTTTCGATGTCGATCGAGATATCATCTCCCTTATCCACGGCTTCGTCTACAGTGATCTCGATCGTTCTGCCGGAGACTCTGACCTTTTTGATATCCACATTGGCATCGATGTCGTCTTCATCAATTTTGGTACTGACATCAAAGTCCTTGGGAAATCTGATGTAGATGACATCGCCCTTTTTCAAATCTTTTTCCAGCGTAAAGTCGATCGTATACGTTGTTTCTTCGCCAGCCGTATCGTCCTCCGGCTCAACGGACAGGTCTTCGATTGCATATGCGGATGGCGGGTTCGCCACCAGCGGCGTGGATACAAGCGCAGTAGCCAACACGATTGGAAGTGTCTTTTTGCTCTTCTCCATGTTCGTCCTCCCATGCTTCTCGTAATCTAGTAAACTTTTCTAGTCGAACCGCTTTCAGTTTACCATATATACGAAACAGAGGGAATCTGTTCTGGCAAAATGGCAAACATAACCGGTTCATTAAGCTATGACGACGGATGTATGCAAAAAGTTACAAACCGGTAACAAAAATTTTTTACTGCCATGCGAAAAGGCCAGATTCCTAGGTGAATCTGGCCTTTGGTCACGTTGGCTAGTACAGTTTGGTATCGGGGCCGATGGCCTCCAGTTTCTGCTTGACGCTTTGCAGGAAACGGCCGCAGATGAGGCCGTCGAGCACGCGGTGGTCCAGCGAGAGGCAGAGGTTTACCATCGAACGGATGGCGATCATGTCGTCGATTACCACCGGGCGTTTAACGATCGCTTCCACGCTGAGAATGGCCGCCTGCGGGGCGTTGATGATCGGCATGGACAATACGGAGCCGAACGAGCCGGTATTGTTCACAGTGAACGTGCCACCTGACATGTCATCCATCGTCAGTTTGCCGGCGCGCGTACGGGCCGCCAGATCCTCAATCGATTTGGCGATGCCGAGGATCGACTTTTGGTCCGCATCCTTGATCACGGGTACGAACAGCGCATCCTCCGTCGCTACGGCGATGGAGATGTTGATGTTTTTCCTGACGATGATCTTGTCGCCCGCCCAGGTGGAGTTGAGCATGGGGTATTCCTTGAGCGCTTCCACCACGGCCTTGATGAAAAACGGCAGGAAGGTGAGGTTTACCCCTTCTTTACGCTTGAACTCTTCTTTGACCTGATTGCGGAAGTTGACCAGGTTGGTCACGTCCACTTCCACCATCGTCCAGGCGTGAGGAGCTTCATGTTTGCTCTGCACCATCCGATTGGCAATCGTCCGGCGCACAGGCGTCACCGGGATGATCTGATCGCCAGGTGCCACCGGGATGTCAAAGGCGTTCGCACCTGTCGCTGCTGGTGCAGAGACAGCCGGAGCAGCGTGCTGAGCGGATGGGGCACTCACCGCCGCAACCTCAGCAGGCTGCTGGGCAGGTGCTGCCGCTGCCGGAGTCTCGGCCGCTGCCGGAGTCTCGGCCGCTGCCGGCGGCTGACCGCCCGCGTCGATAATCGCCTGCACGTCTTTTCGCGTCACACGTCCGCCCAGTCCGGTACCTTGTACGCGGGACAGGTCAATCCCGTGTTCCTGCGCCAAACGCAATACGGCCGGTGAATAGCGCTGCTTGCCGCCCTGCTGTTTGGCGGCTGCTGCCGGTCGGGACGGGTCATTCGGCGTCGCGCTGACAGGCTCGGCCGAAACTGTGGTATCAGCTGCCGCGCTCACATCCGCTGCCGCTGGAGTCTGCGGCTCAGCCGCGCCGCCCTCCTCTTCGATGTACAGAATCAGCGTCCCCACTGCCACCGTCTCACCCTCGGGCACGACGATCTCCGTAACCCGACCGGAGACGGTGGACGGCACTTCCGCATTTACCTTGTCCGTCGTCACTTCGGCCAACGGATCGTATTTCTTGACCACATCGCCCACCTTCACCAGCCATTTGGTGATGGTGCCTTCGGTCACGCTTTCGCCAAGCTGGGGCATAAGCACTTTTGTTGCCATGTCCACGGTCCTCCTATCGCCTTATTGAACCCCTAAAAATGCGCCAGTTCCCGCATCGCTTCCAGTACCTTGTCGGGGTTGAGCATGAAAAACTTCTCCATCGGCGGACTGTACGGCATGGCCGGTACGTCGGGGCCGCACAGACGCTTGATCGGCGCATCCAGGTCAAACAGACATTGTTCGGCAATCACGGCAGCCACTTCTGCGCCGACGCCGCCTTCCTTGTTGTCTTCGTGGACGATCAGCACCTTGCCCGTCTTGGCGGCCGCTTCCGCAATCGCCTCCTTGTCCAGCGGATACAGCGTGCGCAGATCGAGCACGTGAGCGCTGATCCCTTCTTCGGCCAGCTTTTCCGCCGCCTGCAGGCAGAAATGGAGCGTCAGGCCGTACGAAATCACCGTGATGTCCGTCCCTTCCCGCTTGACGTCCGCCTTGCCGATCGGCAGAACGTAATCGTCCTCGGGCACTTCCCCTTTGATCAGGCGGTAGCAGCGCTTGTGCTCGAAAAAGAGGACAGGGTCGTCGTCGCGAATCGCCGCTTTCAGAAGGCCTTTGGCATCATACGGCGTGGACGGCGCCACCACCTTCAGACCGGGCACGTTGGTAAACATCGCTTCTACGGATTGGGAGTGGTACAGCGCTCCGTGCACTCCGCCGCCAAACGGGGCGCGGATTGTAATCGGGCAGTGCCAGTCGCCGTTGGACCGATAGCGCATTTTCGCCGCTTCGCTGACGATCTGGTTGACAGCCGGCATGATGAAGTCGGCAAACTGGATCTCCGCGATCGGGCGCATGCCGTACGCCGCCGCCCCGATCCCCACGCCGACGATGGCCGATTCCGCCAGCGGCGTGTCGATGACGCGCTCTTCGCCAAACTCTTCGATCAGACCGACGGTGGCGCGAAACACGCCGCCGCGAACGCCGACGTCTTCGCCGAGAATGAACACGTTGGGATCACGCCTCATTTCCTCGCGCATCGCCATGGTAATCGCATCAATAAACGAAATGACTGCCATCTGGATACCCCCTTATTCCCCGTACACGTGCGTGAGTGTCGATTCTGGCGTCGGATACGGTGCGTTTTCCGCATACTCTGTCGCCTCGTCCACTTCCATCTGCACGCGGGTCAGCAAATCCTGCTCTTTTTCATCATCCATCAGGCCCACTTCTCGCAGGTATCGGCCAAACAGCAGGATCGGGTCTTTTTTCTTCGCTTCTTCCACTTCTTCACGCGTCCGGTAGGTGCGGTCGTCATCGTCGCTGGAGTGGGGGACAAGGCGGTACATGACCGCTTCGATCAGCGTCGGACCTTCGCCGGAGCGTGCGCGCTCCACCGCTTCCTTCATTACCCGGTACACTTCAATCGGATCGTTGCCATCCACGCTGACGCCTGGGAAGCCGTACCCGATCGCCCGGTCTGCCACGCTTTCGCAGGCCAGCTGTTTTTTCAACGGCACGGAGATGGCGTATTTGTTGTTCTCGCAGAAGAAGATGACGGGCAGCTTGTGAACGCCGGCAAAGTTGGCCCCTTCATGGAAGTCCCCCTGGTTGCTGGAGCCTTCGCCAAACGATGTGTAGACGACGAAGTCCTTCTTTTGCATTTTGCCGGCAAGCGCAATGCCCACTGCGTGCGGCACCTGCGTCGTCACCGGACTGGACCCGGTCAGGATGTTCCACTTCTTGCCGCCAAAGTGGCCGGGCATCTGCCGGCCGCCGCTGTTCGGGTCTTCCGCCTTGGCGAACGCCGACAGCATGCAGTCCCGGGCAGTCTGTCCGAAGACGAGCACCACGCCGAGGTCACGGTAATACGGGCAGAGGTAGTCCTTTCCCTTCTGCAGGGCAAAGGCTGCTCCCACCTGGGCCGCTTCCTGCCCCTGGCAGGAAATGACAAACGGCACCTTGCCCGCCCGGTTCAACAGCCATTGACGTTCGTCAATCTTGCGCGCCAGGAGCATGTAATAGTACATGTCCAATACCTGCGCGTCCGTCAAGCCCACTTGTTCATGACGCTTGGTTGTCATCGTCGGATACCCTCCTTGCTAATCGCACTAAATGTGAATCGCCTTGCCGTCCACTGCCAGCGCCGCTTCCATGAGCGCTTCGGACAGGGTCGGATGCGGGTGTATGGCATGGCCGATTTCCCACGGAGCAGCATCCAGGACGCGGGCCAGTCCCGCTTCGGAAATCATGTCCGTCACGTGGGGGCCGATCATGTGCACGCCCAAAAGATCGTTGGTCTTCGCATCGGCCACCACCTTGACAAAGCCGTCGTTTTCGCCGTGGACGAGTGCTTTCCCCAACGGTTTGAAACTGAATTTGCCGACCTTTACGTCGTACCCCTGCCGGCGCGCTTCCGCTTCCGTCAGGCCGACATTGGCCACCTCAGGCCGACTGTATGTGCACTTTGGCACTTTGCTGTAATCCAGCGGCTCCGGATTGAGACCGGCCATGTGCTCCACGGCCAGGATGCCTTCGTGCGAGGCCACATGAGCAAGCTGCAGCCCGCCGATGACGTCGCCGATGGCGTAGATATGCGGCTCTGCCGTCTGAAAGTGCTCGTTGACGACGATCACGCCGCGCTCCACTTTGATCTCCGTCGCCTCCAGACCGATGTTTTCCACGTTGGCCTGCCGCCCGACGGATACCAACAGCTTTTCGGCCGCAAACGTCTGCACGCCGCTGGCCGTCTCTGCCTGAATCGAGACGCGGCCGTCCGCTTTCTCCAATGTCTCCGGCAGTACCTTTGCCCCGGTGACGATGTTCACCTTGCGCTTTTTCAGCAGGCGGGTCATCTCCTTGCTGATCTCCTCGTCTTCCAGCGGCAGAATCCGGTCGGCGTACTCCACCACCGTCACCTCGACGCCGAAGTCGTTCAGCATGGAGGCCCACTCAATGCCGATCACGCCGCCGCCGACGATTGTGACAGACGACGGCAGTTCTTCCCATTGCAGCGCTTCGTCGCTGGTGACCACTGCTGTGCCGTCAATCGTCAAGCCCGGCAGCGTCCGGGGGCGGGAACCGGTGGCGATGAGCAAAAAGCGGGGGACGAGCATCTCTTGGTCCCCGTTTGGCTTTTCCACCCGCACAGCCCCTGCCTGCGGCGAAAAAATCGACGGGCCCATGACGCGGCCGATCCCTTCAAAGACCGCGATGTTCCCTTTTTTCATCAGGTACTGCACGCCCTTGTGCAGTTGGTCGACGATCCCCTGCTTGCGCGACTGCACTTTGCGGAAGTCGTAGCCTACACTGTCGGCCGAGATGCCGTACTTGTCGCTTTCCTTCAGCGTCGCGTACACCTCGGCACTGCGCAGCAGCGCCTTGGAGGGGATGCAGCCTCGGTGCAGGCAGGTGCCGCCCAGCTTTTCCTTTTCGACGATCGCCACTTTCATCCCCAGCTGGGAGGCGCGGATCGCCGCGACGTAACCGCCTGTCCCGCCTCCCAACACGACGAGATCAAATTCCTGTGACATGCGTTCCATCTCCTTTCGTCCGTGGGGGAGCAGCTTAGGACCACTCCACCGTCCGGTATCGCGTCCGGCGAATTTGAACATTCACTCGGCTGTATGTATCGGGGCGTCCGCAGCGCTGCCGCGGGCGCTCCCGGAAAAGCCGCCGGTCAAACGGCGGTATTAGCGGTGGTAAACAGTCTTGCCGTTTCGCAGGAATGTGTTGCGGGATTTGGCGACGCTGGCGATGCGCTCTTCCGCCATGCGGTCAGCTGCCTTGTAGGACGGTACACCGTCGCGTTCAGCAATCTCGAATACCTTCAGGATGTTGTCGTAGATCGTCTCCACCTTTTTCAGCGCCCGCTCACGGTTGTAGCCCTGCAGTTCGTCCGCCACGTTGATCACGCCGCCCGCGTTGATGACGTAGTCCGGCGCGTAGATGATGCCCATTTCATGAATCATATCGCCATGCCGTTCTTCTTTCAACTGGTTGTTGGCCGCGCCGGCGATCACTTTCGCCTTCAGCAGCGGAATCGTGTCGTCGTTGATGATCGCCCCGAGCGCGCACGGCGAAAAGATGTCGCACTCGACACTGAAAATCTCGTTGACGCCGACCGCTTTCGCGCCAAAGTCCTCGACGGCCCGGTTGACGTTCTCCTCGTTGATGTCGGTCACGATCAGATGGGCACCTTCTTCATGCAGATGGCGGCAGAGGTTGTACGCCACGTTGCCCACGCCCTGCACCGCCACCACACGGCCCGACAGGTCGTCGCTGCCAAACGCCAGCTTGGCGGCTGCCTTCATGCCGCGGTATACGCCGTAGGCGGTTACCGGCGAGGGGTTGCCGCTGGAGCCGAACGCCGGAGAGACGCCGGTGACAAAGTCCGTTTCCAGATGGATCATGTCCATGTCGGCCACGGTCGTTCCCACATCCTCGGCGGTGATGTAGCGGCCGTTCAAGCCCTGGATGTAGCGGCCAAAGGCCCGGAACAGTTCCTCGCTCTTGTCTTTGCGCGGATCGCCGATGATCACGGCTTTCCCGCCGCCGATATTGAGGCCGGCCGCCGCATTTTTGTAGGTCATCCCGCGGGCGAGCCTGAGCACGTCGATGATTGCTTCTTCCTCGGACTTGTACGGCCACATGCGCGTGCCGCCCAGGGCCGGCCCCAGTGTCGTATCGTGAATGCAGATGATCGCTTTCAAACCGGAATTCTCGTCTTGACAGAAGACAAGCTGCTCGTAGTCGTATTTATGCATGTATTCGAAGATGTTCATGAGGAAACCTCCCTAGTATGTTTCGTCTTTGCAATCCGGCAGTCAAGCGGAGAGAACTCTTCTGCCTGCTCCCGATTGGTTTATAATGCAACAGTCATGCCATCGAAAGAGAAAATGAAAGCGCTTCAATTTTGTGCAGGAGCCATTCGGGCTTGGCAATTTCCTGCGCAATATTTTGCACAAACGAGCAAAAGGTTGCATGCAAAAAAATGCACGCTCGTCTCGCTCAGCTCTGCTCCTCGGTAATCCCCAGCTTTTCCAGCTTGTAATACAGGCTGCGGATTGAAATCCCCAGGCGTTTGGCCGCCAGCGTGCGGTTGCCGCGAGCGGCTGTCAGCTCGTGGATGATGTGCTGCCGCTCCGCTTCTTCCACCGCCTCCTTCAGCGTTTTACCCGTGGTGGCGGCAGTCTCCTGTCGCTGTCCGCCGTGGTTTCCGCTTTTTCGCTCCAGCGGAGGCAGATGCTCCGGCAGGATGACCCGCTCGCTGATCCGCATGTGGATCATCGCCCGGGCCAGCACGTTTTCCAACTCCCGCACATTGCCCGGCCAGTGGTAGGAGAGCAGGATGCGCAGCGTCTCCGGGGCGATCTCCTCGACGTTGCGTCCGTATTCCTGATTGTACTTGCGCAGCAGGTGCATGGCGAGCGGTTGTATGTCCTCCAGACGCTGCCGCAGCGGCGGGATATAGATCGGAACCACGAGGAGCCGGTAGTACAAGTCTTCCCGAAAACGGCCCGCTTGGATCGCTGATTCCAGATTGACGTGAGTGGCCGCGATGACGCGGACGTCGACGTCGATCGCCTTGGTCCCGCCGACGCGCACCACTTCCCGCTCCTGCAGAACGCGGAGCAGTTTGACCTGCATGCTCATCGACAGTTCGCCAATTTCATCGAGAAAAATGGTGCCGCCGCTGGCTTCCTCGAACAGGCCCCGCTTGCCGCCGCGCCGCGCGCCTGTAAATGCTCCCTCCTCGTAACCGAACAGTTCGCTCTCCAGCAGATGCTCCGAGATCGCTGCGCAGTTGACGCGGATGAACTGCTTGTACTTCCGTTCGCTGGCGTTGTGGATGGCGTGGGCGAACAGCTCCTTGCCCGTCCCCGATTCGCCGCGCAAGAGCACGGTCGCCCGGGTCAAGGCTGCCTTTTGCGCCTGTTCGATTGCCGCCCGCATCGGCTCGCTGAAGCCGATGATGTCGGCAAAGGTGTACTTGGCTTCCAGGGTGCGGATGATCTGGTGTGCCCGTTCCAGCTCTTCCGTCAGCCGTTTGATTTCCGATACGTCGTGGATCACCCCGACACTGCCTTTCAGCTCACCGTCCACCATGACCGGGGCCACGTTGACGACGACGTCTTTTCGTTTCGGTCCCACTTTCATATGTACGCCGCGAACCGGCTTTTTGGTCTTCAGCACACGCATGTGCATGCTGTCCCCTTCGGAGATGTCCACCGTTGCCGGTTTGCCAATGATGTCTTCGGGCTGCAGACCGGTCAGCCGGGTATACGCGGGATTGATCAGCAGGCCATTTCCCTTGGCATCTACGACCGAGATGGCCTCGTCAGACGAATGAATAATCGCCTGCAGCATGCTTTTCAGCTCTTTCAGGTCGGTCACTTCTTCCGCCAGTGTCATGATTTCCGTAATGTCGCGGAAGATGGCGACGGCGCCCACCACCTCGCCTTGTTCGTTGCGAACAGGAACGCGGTTGGTGATGATGCGCGTCTTATTGGGCAGCACCTGCTCCTGGTTGAGCTCCGGCTGCCCCGTTTCCAATACGATATGTAAGCGCGTGTTGGGGATCTTTTCCGAGGCGACTGTCCCCAGCACATCTGCTGCCTCCAGTCCCATCAGCCGTTCCGCTGCCCTGTTGAACAGGGTGATGATCCCCTGCCGGTTGACGGCGATGATCGCATCATGGGTGGAGTTGAGCATGGTCTCCCGCTCCCGCTGGTTCTGCGTCAGCGCGGCGATCAGCGCTTCCTTCTCGCTGATCAGCTTCATGATGATGCTGGTAAACGTCCCTGGAATCAGCGCCGTCTTTTCCTGTTTGAGGCGCAGGATCTCTTCATAGGCCGCCTGGTTGCCGGTCGCCTCCAGAATCACGTCCACATCCCTGGACAGATACGGCCGAAAATCTGTGCCGACCTCGATGCCCAGTGATCGGGCCAGTTCCAGTCCCGGTGCGTCGCTGCGCTCATCCACCACGGCGATGATCGTCATCTCCTCCATGTTGCTCAACAACCGCAGAAGCGCCGTTCCGCCCCGGCCGGCCCCGACGATGAGCAGCTTGTGCATGCGCGATCCCTCTTTCCACCAATCAGAAATCAGACTGTTACCATTGTACCCCATGCGCGCCCGGTTGGACAGGCGCATGTTCCGTTGGACAAGGGGCGACCCATCCATTATGATGGGAAGGGAGCACGTTGGAAAGGGGTGAACACGCCCTTGATCGGCCAAAAACTAATCGCGCTTATGATCATGGTCATTCCCGCAGCGCTTGCCATGTACGGAATCAAACTGATCCGCGATGCGCTTTTTTACTCCGCAACACCCGATGCAGATTTCCTCTGGGGAAAGCTGCTGCTCGGACTCGTGCTGTTCGCAGGCCCCGTCAGCTTTATCGGCGGGTTTATATTGCACCACGACCGGAAGCGGAACCGCGTACAGCCCCGCTTCATGAAACGCGATCCGGAAGACGACGAAGACTAGAACCAGGCCGTGACGACCTGGTTCTATTTCGTTTCAGCCGGCCGGCCCCACTGATCCAGCCGGTTCAGCCAGCCGACAGATTGGATCACGCGGGAAAAGGAGACGAATTCCGCCAACAGGTGGAGGATTGCAAACACGAGCAGCATGGCAATTTGCACGGCAAACGACAGGTTGGTCGCAAGGCTGAATCCAGCCGCGAACCCCAGATAGTTGGCCCCCGTGTCTCCCAGCATCAGGCGGCCTGCGGCGTCATGCCGAAACACCAGCGCAGCAGCAGCCGCCACGGGAACCATCCACACCCAGCAGGGAGCTTTTCCTGAAGCAAACGCCCCGCCTGCCACAGCCACAGCTGCGAGCAGCGCAAACACCTTGAGCGCGCGCGCCGGCCGCAGGTCAAACATGTTGAGTACGTTTGGCGACAGCGCCAGCAGACCGGCTGCTGCAAGCGCCGACAGCGTCTCCCCGTAAAGGGCGAGGCTGACCAACAGGGCCGTACTCCCGCCTCCCCACGCTTTCCACATGCCGCTGGTCATGCGCCGTTCCTTCCAGAGCGCGCCGAAGTGGCCGCGGAAGCCTTTTACCGCTTTGTCGGGACTGCAGTCGTCCAGCCAGCCCCAAAACGCCATCGACGCCGAACCGGCCAGAAACAAGACGCCCACGCGCAGCATGGCTGACGCTTCGGCGGCAAACAGGCAGACGAGCAGCATCGCCGCCTGCGCAGCGGCTGCATAACAAAACACTGCCACGCCTCCCCCGGTGATCACGTCTTCGTCCCTGAAATTTTTGCGGATCATGCCCTTCCTGCTAAGCATCCGCAAACATGCGGCAAACAGCAGGCGATGCCCGACCGCGGGGACGACGACGCCGAGAAAAAGCAGCGCCATCAGTTTCGCGTCCACACGCTTCCCTCCCACCATTTGCGGCCAAGTGCCCGGCCGATCGCCCAAAATTCTTTTCCCCGGTGGCAGTAACCAGCCCAATCATTTCCGGTCTCCCGATGGGCAAACGCAACCGGCACCTCCAGCACCCGGTACCCGGCCCGAAGCGCATCAATGGTCAACCCGACTTCGATGCCAAAGCCCTTGTCCAGACGCCCCGTGCGTTCCAACACCTGGCGGCGAATGGCCCGCTGCCCCGACAGCGGCGCCTGTGCCCGATACCCGGTCAACAGCCGGATGCCGTGACGCGCCAATCCTTTTGCCAATCCCACGCCCGCTTTTCGCGCCGGCGCGGGCAGTACGGCCACTGCCATGTCGCAGACGCCGCTGAGGACAGGAGCGATCAGGCGGTTCGCTTCTCCCGCGCTTTCCCGCAAATCGCCGTCCAACAGCAGCACGATGTCGCCAGCGGCACGCCGCCAGCCCGTCTGCAGCGCTGCCCCTTTGCCCTGGTTGCGCGGCAATCGGATTACCAGATCGGCCCAACTGTCCGCCAGTGCTCCCGTGCCGTCCGTACTGCCGTCATCGACGACGATCAGTTCGTCACAGATGACGTGCTCGCGGACAGCCTGCAGCGTGGACACGATGGAGTCGGCCTCGTTATAGGCGGGAATTACTACGCTAACTGTTTTTTTCACGCGCCTCCCTCATTTCCGTCAGCAGCTTTTGCACGTTCTCCAGCAATCCCCACTGTTTGCTCGGCGAATCGGGCACCTCTTCGGCGTACAGCCAGCGGCAGTCGTTTGGCAGCGTCGACAGCCAGTCCGGCTGGACAGGGCCAAAGACCAACAGCGGCCCGTCCGACGGTATGCTTCCCTCCCGGTAGGCAAGCACGTTTACCCCGACGGAGCGGAATATCTGCTTGAGCCGCAGCAATTGCTGCTGATCGGCATGCCAGACGTACACGCTGCTCCCCTTCAGTTCATTGGCATAGCGGCTGGCCAGCAGCTGTTCCATTTCTTCGTGGTTCCGCTCCATTTCCGCCAAGATACGGTTTAGCTGCTGCTTCAGCTCGCTGTTGCTGCGCAGCGCCTGGTCGTACTTGGCTTCCATGTTTTTCAACACTTCCTGTTCCTTCAGTGCAAACCACGATTGCCCGGCCGTTCCTCCCAGCAGGATGCCGATCCCCAATGCGAGAAACACTGCAGCCAGCGACAACAGGTGATGACGAAAGTGAATCAATTCCGCCGCCTCCTAAAACGCCCAACTGCGCCACTGCATCCACCACATTTGCACGGCGTGGCGGGCGACCGGGTTGATTGCCAGAGCGGCCGCGACCGGAACGAGGGTGGCGGCGATCATCAGCGCCCACCAGTTCCACGACCAGCGCGGCTGGTAGAGCTGGCTGACGCCCTTGGCATCGATCAGCTTGGGCCCGATTTTGGTGCGTACCAGCAGGGTGCTGGCCATGCCTTTGCGTCCTTTCTCCAAAAAGTCAATCATATTGGAATGCGAGCCAATCGTGACGATCAGCTGCGCCTGTTCCTCATAGGCGAGCAGCATTGCGACATCTTCGCTGGTCCCCGGCGCGGGCAGGAGGTGATAGGGAAGCCCCAGCGCCTCGACCCTCTCCCGTCCGGGCGCGCTGCCATCGGGAAAAGCGTGGACCACTACCTCCGCCCCGCAGCACAGGGCGCGGTCGGAGATGCTGTCCATGTCCCCGACGATCAGATCGGGCGTATAGCCGCATTCCATCAACGCGTCCGCCCCGCCGTCTACAGCAATCAGCACCGGCCGGCACTCGCGGATGTAGGAGGAAAGCATCCGCAAATCCTCCCGATAATGCCGGCCGCGCACGACCACCACCACATGCCGGTTTGCCATCCGCGTGACCAAGGGCAACTTGCGCAGCGGATGGAGAAACAGTTCCTTTTCCCGTTCGGCGAACTGCAGGGTGTTGTCGATAAACGCGGCCAGCACGTCGTCCAGGCGGTCATCCGCTTCCTTTCGCCTTGCCGCGATCTCATCAGCGGTGACGGCCCGCACGGAGGCAACCGGACGCCACTGTCCGTCAGTGTGCACCAGCAGCGCATCGCCCGACACTGCCGCCCGTTTTCCGTCCAATTCCTCCACCAGACTGCTGTGTCCACCGACGACTTCGTACATGGGAATCCCTGCTTCCAGCAGTCTGCTCGCCCCTTCGGCGGGGTAGGTGCCGGTCATGAATGGGGAGAGGTTGATCACGGCCTGCACGTTGGCTTCCAGCAGCGAACGGGCCGCCATCTCATCGACATCGGCATGGTCCACCAGGGCGATTTGCCGGGGCTGAAGCCGTTTGCACAGCTGTTTGGTTTTACGGTCGGCCGCGATCGTCGCCGTGCATGCAAACATGCCGGTATCACTGCACTTGCCCACCTTTCCCACCTCCATCCCTAGTATGCTAATCATTTCCGCCGGGCATGCAATTGGCGAAAAAGAAAGGAGGCCGCGCAATTTGCGCAGCCTCCACAGCAACCGCTTTCGTCCCCGCGAAAACGAACCTGTAAACGGGAACGACCCCTATACTCCTCTTGTCGCGTAGTAGATAATCAGACCGTCTGCGAACAGGAATACAGCCAGGGACAAAAGTCCGAATCCTACCGCAAACTTGTTTTTGGCTCTCGCGGAACGGATCACGCCCCAGAGGATGAAGAACGTGAACACGAACATGAGGATATCGAACAAGGTAATTTTCATCCGTCAGACAACTCCTTTACAAAACTGACGCGCAGGAATAGAATGCCACTTTCATTATATAGAATCGCCCACGGGTATACAAGCAGTAGTGGAATTGTGACAAACGATTTCACAATTGTGGATTCACTGGGGAAGGGTGGTTACGGATAGTGTGTCTCATTGTTTCGTTCCTATCCAGATCGTCCAGCGATCCCGCTCCACGATGATCCCGTCTGAAGCAATCTCCTGCTTCATGGCAGCGACCAGCGCGCGCAGCTCTTCGTCGGAAAGGGCGTGCAGGATCGAGCGGCCGTTTCGTTTGAGCAGATCCTGCTCCAGTTCCTCCCATCCCGAATAGACGCGGCGTGTCTCCCACAGCACATGCCTGTGTATCGCTTGAAAACCGGCTGTTCGCATCGCGTCCTGCACGTCGGAATCGGCTGGGCGGCGCTCTTTTTCCAGCTTCAGCAGACGCGGAAAGCGGGAAAAAAAGTATCCGCGCAGATGGGTGGGCGAACCCGGCAGGGACACATCCTCCATCGTCCGATCCTGCACGATCGCCAGACCGCCGGGAACAAGCAGCCGGGCGGCCTCGGCAAAGAACCCGTCCAGCTCGTCCAAATGATGAATCAACGCTCTGGCAAACACCACGTCGGTGCTTTCCCCCGGCATCCCTGTCCGCAGGGCGTCTCCGCGGACCAATGTTACGTTTGGACAGTCACGACAGGTCTCCTTTGCTGCCTCCAGCATAACTTGGGAGAAATCAACGCCGACCACCGCTGACGCTCCCATCTCCGCCCATGCTCTGGTGTATATCCCGCCGCCGCATCCGATGTCTGCCACGCGCCTGCCAACCGGGTCGAGCCATCCGCAAATGGCCTCCATCCAGCTTGCGTCCGCGCGCCTGCCAGCGTACGCATAACGATTCTGTTCCGCATGAAAATCTATTCGCATGGCCTGATCCGCTCCATGAATTCCAGCCGGTTGCCAAATGGGATGGTTCATCTCACTTTCCCCCTTTTTGGCACAAGACCATCCACTCGTCGATCTGGTGCGACTGGACGCGTCCGTCTCGCACGTCCAGATTCCAGTATGCTTTCATCGCCTGCGGCGCATCCAGCAGGCAGCGCTCCACTGCTTCCTCCTGCTCCTTGGATGAGGAGGTCCGGGCGACCCACTCTGAAAACAGGAAGCGCTTTTGGCGCAGGCGGTCCTTGCGTTCCATTAGGCCGTATTTCTGCAACAGTTGCCGCCACTCCGCTACCGACAGACAGCGCACGTGGCTGATGTCGCGCAATTTCTCCACCCGGTTGACAATCTCGGCCAACTCCGGTTCATCGGGCACCACGTTGTCGATCAGCAAAAACATGCCGCCAGGACGAAGCACACGGCTCGCCTCACGGACAAACGCGTCCGGGTCGGGAAAGTGATGGGCGGCAATGCGGCAGCATACGGCGTCAAACGATTCGGACAAAAACGGAAGTTGTTCCGCGTCCGCCTGCACGTACACAAGATTCGTCAATCCGGCCTCCCGGTGAGCATTAGCTGCAGCCTCCAGCATCGGTGCAGTCAGGTCGGTGGACACAACGAAGCGGCAGTGCGGAGCCAGCGTTTTGGCCACATGGCCGCCGCCGGTCGCCACATCCAGCACCACCCAATCGCCGCGTGGCTTCAGCCATTCGACCAGGAGCGGCAAGTCCTCCCCCTTGGCGTGCGTCGCGCTGGTCACATATGACTCGGCGTGGCGGCCGAATTGTTGTTGAACCGTTGTTTTCACGTCATCCTGTCTCATGGAGACCACCTCCTGATCCCATCCTATTCCATACACAAACCGCTTTGTTATAGAATATGAATAACAAGCTATCCATCTATTCGATAACTTCAACAACCAGATCGTTTCAGGAGGTTCCCATGGATTTGCAAAGCCTGGAGGTGTTTTTGGCGATTGCCCGGTACGGTTCGCTGAACCGGGCGGCCCAAGCCATGTTTCTCGCCCAATCCACCGTGACGCACCGGCTCAAGCAGTTGGAACGGCAAGTGGGCACACCGCTATTCGTCCGCACCGCTACAGGCGTCAGCCTGACCGGGGAAGGGAGGCGCCTTCTGCCGGTTGCGGCCTCCGTCGTCGAACAGCTCCGTGCATTTACCCAGCACAGGGAAAAGCCTCAGGCGCTGACAATCGTCGCTGGCAAAGCGTTCGCGTCGTACGAGCTGCCCCGCCTGATCGGCGAGTACCGGCGCGCTCACCCGCACTTTACCTGTTTCGTCCGCTCCACGCTTTACGAGGAATCAATCGCCGCCCTCCTCACCGGTGCCGCCGACATCGCCTTTCTTGGCCACGAGGTGTACCATCCGCACATTCATCAGGAGTTCCTGCCCTGCGACCGGATTCTCCTGGTGACCGCTCCCGAACATCCGTGGGCAAGCGGATTCCCCGGTTTTTCCCACTGGGGAGCAGAGCCCGTCATCGCGTTCGGCGACCATACCGCGCCGTTCCGGCAGCGGGTTGACCGGTTCCTGGCGCAGCACGGCGTATTTCCCAACGTCGTCATGGAACTGGACAGTTTCAGTGCAGTCAAAAAAATGGTCCTCCAGCAGCTCGGTGTCACCATGCTGCCGGAACGAACCATTCGGGAAGAGGTGGACGCGGGACGACTGATTGCCATGGACATTGCCAACGGCCAACTGACCCGCCCCACCTTGATTGCCTACCTGCATGCCAAAAAGGAGGACGACGCATTTCAGCAGTTTGTCCAGTGGATCAAAAGCGCCTACTAAACCAGCGTGAGGACGGTCACTTCCGGCCGGCAGAGAAACCGGACCGGCAAAATGGTCGTGCCCAATCCCCTGCTGGTATAGACCGGCATCTTGCGCTCGCCTGCCTGCATCAGGCCGGACACGTATTTTTGGCCGAGCGGTGGTGTCAATACGTGGCCGATGAGCGGGAGGCGCACCTGTCCGCCGTGACTGTGGCCGGACAACTGCAGATGGACATGATGACGGGCAGCCACATCGGCAAAGTCCGGTTCGTGCACAAGCAGGATTACCGGTTCGCCTGGGGCAATGCCCGCCAATGCCGCCTGCACGTCAGGCGTGCCGTGCAGCACGTCGTCCACGCCGACCACATAGAGACCGGCCCCTTTGTACTCTGTCCGCACATGTCGGTTGTCCAGGACCTGAAAGTCCGCATCCACGAGCGCCTGGTGGATAACATCCTGCTGCCCGTAGCGCCAGTCGTGGTTGCCCAGTACGGCAAACTTGCCGAGCGGCGCCTGCAGTCCCCGCAGCATGGGAACCGCCGCGGACAGCAGCCGCGTGCTCTCGTCCACCAGGTCGCCGGTAAAGCAGATCAGATCAGGCTTCTCCCGATTGATCACATCCACCACGCGCTGCAGTTGTTCCAATCCCCAGTACGGTCCCAGGTGCGTGTCGCTAAAATGGACCAGACGGACACCTTTCAGCACCTGCGGCCAATCGGGAAGTGTGATCGACAGCGAGACCACTTCCAGTTGATGCCGTTCCCACCCGTATCCGTAGGCTCCGCACAGTGCCCCCACCCCGAGCAGCCCCAGGAGCCAGTGCATGCCTTTTGTCATAAAACGCCTCCGGGTAATGACATCCAACCGCCGCTTACTCGTCGCAAGCGATTCTCTCATAGCCGTTGACGACCAGGTCCAGCTGCCCGGTCTCCGGATTGATTAACAGGCCGTGCACCGGCACCCCGCACGGCAGCAGTGGGTGGTTTGAAATAACCTCGACGCTTCGTTTCACGCTTTCCTCCACGCTGTCAAAGCCGCGCAGCCAGGTCTTCAGATTGATCCCGGCATTTAGCAGCAAGGAAATCGTCTCGTCGGTAATCCCCTGCTGTTTCATTCTGTTCAGCATGTCTTCGGCGGAGATCATGCTCATCCCGCAGTCGTAATGTCCCACGACCATCACTTCTTCCGCGTTCAAGGCATACAGCGCGACGAGGATGCTGCGCATGACACTGCCAAATGGATGGGACACGATCGCCCCCGCACTCTTCACGTGCTTGAAATCCCCGTTGCGCAAATTCATCGCCTTGGGCAGCAGTTCTTCCAGCCGGGTATCCATACAGGACAGGATCACCAGACGCTTGTCCGGGAATTTGGTTGTCTTGAATGCCTCGTATTCCCCACGAGCGACAAACCCGCGGTTGTACGCGAGAATCTCTTCCAGTTTGGTCATGCGTGATCACCACTCTTTGCAAGGGTTATTTCCTCATTGTACTAGAAAGAAGCAGGGAATCAACACATTGCGAGAAGTCCGCCAACGCAATGTGCCTGCTCGCAGCATGGAGGCTATACAAAAAGAACCCCCTCTTGGATAAGGGGGCAGGTTTCCAGAAAATGCTTTCCATATTTATTGAAGCTCCTCCAAGGCTTGCTGCAGCGTGGCCTTGGTCACCACCTTTTCAGTAAACGCAATGCCCAATTCGATCATGGTGTTGGCGATTTCCGGGCGAATCCCGGTGATGATCGCCTTGCATCCGAGCAGCCCGATTCCTTCTACGATGCGAAACAAATGGCCCACCACGGCTGTGTCCATGAACGCCACACCGGACAAATCAATAATAATTTTTTGAATCTTCAGGTTGGCAATTTGATTGAGCGTTCGCTCCTGCACTTTTTTCGCCCGATAGGTATCCAGGGTGCCGACAATGGGCAGCACCGCCATGGAAGCGGATAACGGAATGATGGGAACCGACAGGTCATCTATCGTTTCACGGTGGGAACGCAGCAGTTCATCCTTGTACTCGATGTAACTGGAGAAATAGTGGAAAATGTAATGATCCAAGAGAAAATTCGTTTTGATGCCAAGCTGGAAGACACCTTCCATGTCCAGTCCGACATTCTGATAATAGTTATGTAATAAATTCCAATACACCTTGCGAAACGCCTGGATCAATTCCAGTTTGATGACGAGCGGGACATCATTTCTCGCACCCGTCTTGCCCAGTTCCTTCGCGAGCATCGTCAGCTCATGCTGCCGCTCTTCGACCAGGAGTTTGGCCATTCTGACAAAAATGTCCCCTACATTAATATTGTACATGGAGTCGGCGATGAGCTGGTTGGTCCCTTTCGTTTCGTGGGCAAACAGCTCGTGAAAGCGATCTTCATTCATGGCGAAATACTCTTGAAAACTCTGGCCTTCCACGTATTGCATGTTCATATCCATCACTCCAATTTGTTCGATCATTTCAATCGGAAACTGAATGGTGAATGTTGTGCCGATGCCTTCTGTACTCTTTACCTCAATGGTTCCTCCATGTTGATAAATGGTTGAAAACACCTGTGTCAGGCCCATGCCCGTCCCCTCATCTTTTGTTGTGAAGAAGGGAGTACCCAACAGTTGAAGCTTTTCCCTCGGCACACCGACTCCTGTGTCCGAAATGCTGACGTACACAAAGTCACCCATACGGTAATGGTCGATGGTGATGATGCCTTCATGGGGAATGGCTTCAAACGCATTTTTCAAGAGATTGAAAAAGGCTTTCTTCAACTGGTTGCGTTTTCCCCAGATAACTTCATCACAATTGCGAAAGTTCCGGACAATTTGCACCCGATAGATTTGATCCTGAAACAAGTAGAGCAGAGACTCCAATTCGGAACAGAGATTGATCGAAAGATACGACTCTTCTTCCAAATCAGGTTTGCATACCTGCAGCAAATCCTGCAGCGTCGCAATCGCCTGGTCCAGTTCGGAACAGGCAATATCCAAATACCCATGGGAAATCTCTTCCTTGAGCAGCTGCAAAAATCCCTTCACTGCGGTTAACGGATTTCTCACTTCATGTGCGATCCCCGCTGCAATTTGGCCGATCGAAGCAAGGCGGCTCAAGGTATCTTCTGTCTTTTGTGTGTTATGGCTGCTTGGTTGCCCATTTGATTGCAACGATCCTCGTTCCTCTCCTTGAAGTTTCGATGTGGAATTCATCCATCAGTCGCTTTACGCCGGATAAGCCGAGTCCCAATCCTCGTGACGACGATCGCCGTTTGCCGTTGATCACGTCCTCAACATCGAGAATTCCCGGCCCTTCATCGGTAACGACCAAGCGTATTCCCTGTTCGAGCAATTCACAACAAATGATCCCCTTGCTGAAGGCGTGATCCAGTATGTTTCGGGTTAACTCTGACACGCTCACAAAAATCTTCTGCTGATCCGCCTCGGAAAAAGGGAGCTGCTTCATAAAATGACGAACCGTACTTAACGCAAAATAAATATCGTCTTCGGAAGAGATATTCACTTTTTGATAGGTGATCGGCACAGGAATCCTCCAAGGAACCAAACAAATTTCATTTTAATTTGGTTATAATGATGTTTATGAATATATCAATAAAGAATTATGTACTGCTCATCACTTCTGGCAGCAAGATATCCCGGGCATGTCTCATCCGGCCTTACCCCCTTCTGGATTGTAAAAAAATACCACTTCTTCATTGGTCATACGGAACCAATAAACAAGCGGTACTCGTAATGCTTCCAATTGTCAGTATCTTTGATACATCTATTTTCTTTTTTCTCAGCTTATTTTCGCTTCAATCCGCAGCTTATCAGCCACCATGGCAATAAACTCGGAGTTGGTCGGCTTTGCCTTTGTGTTGGAGACGGTGTAGCCGAACAAGCTGGAGATGGAATCCAGATTCCCCCGCGACCAGGCGACTTCGATGGCGTGGCGGATGGCACGCTCCACCCGGCTGGCTGTCGTGTTGAACTTTTTGGCGATGTCGGGGTACAGCACTTTGGTGATCGAACCGAGCAATTCCACATCGTTGTACACCATCGTGATCGCTTCGCGCAGGTACAAATACCCCTTGATGTGGGCAGGCACACCGATCTCGTGAATGATGCTGGTAATGCTGGCATCCAGATTGCGCCCTCTCACCGCCAGCGACGACTGCGGCTTGACGGCGCTGATAAACGAACCGGTCGGCTTGCTGCTGGTCATCTGGCGGATGCGTTGAGCCAGCACTTCCATGTCAAACGGTTTCAAAATGTAGTAGGCAGCTCCCAGTTCCACCGCTTTTTTCGTGATTTCTTCCTGACCAAACGCGGTCAGCATGATGATTTTGGGCTGCGGAGACAGACGCATGGCCTGAATCTGCTCCAGCACCGCCAGGCCATCGAGGTGCGGCATGATAATATCGAGAATCAGTACATCCGGCACGCTCTCCTGAAGCAGACGAATGACATCGTTGCCGTTGTACGCCACCCCGACGACGTTCATGTCATGCTGGCTGCTGATGTACTCTTCCAGCAGGTTCACAAATTCCCGATTATCATCTGCCAACAACACGTCAATCTTGTTCAAGGTCGTTCCTCCTTACAATCAACATCTATTTTGGAAAGAAGGTGGAATTGGTGATCTCAGAAGTATGTAAACGATCGGAATCTGTCCAAACCATCTTTTCACATGAAAAATTATTCGACAAACCCCAGGTCATTCCTGCCAATGACGAAAGATTGAATGATTTTTCCGATATTTCGACAATTCACAACTGCTTTTCGTCAGTATGCGTTCCCCCGTCGGCCGTCACTTGCGAAAAATGCGGCTGGATGCGGCAGCCCCCTTCCTTTTGCGCCCTGCACGTCTGGGCGATATCCGGTAAGGGACGCCCGCATAGAGAAGAGCCGCCGCGCCCAACGGGAGAGCGCTGACGGCTATTGAAGCGTGCTTCGGTTAGGGGCGTTTTTGCACGTCCCGCAAAGCCATGCGTTCGTGCCTGTAAGCTGGTCCTTACGCTATGCTGCATTCCCGATCGGCGCTTTGCCTTGCTGCGAGCGGACGGGTATGCCTGCCTCTTGCAGCATCCATTCAATGTAGCAGCCGTATCCCGAGGTGGGATCGTTGACAAACACGTGTGTGACCGCCCCGACAATCTTACCGTCTTGGATAATCGGACTGCCGCTCATCCCCTGAACGATGCCGCCGGTTTTCTCCAGCAGACGCTTGTCCGTTACTTTGATAATCATGCCCTTCGTGGCGGGGAAATGCTGCTTGACGACATTGACGATCTCTATGGAGAACTCCTCCACTTTTTGGCCGTCCACCACCGTGAGAATTTTGGCCGGCCCCTCCTTCACCTGCTCGGCAAGGGCGATCGGCATCGGCTCATTGTACAAACCGCGCTTTGGCTGCTCTTTCATCTTGCCAAAGATGCCGAACGGCGTGTTTTTGGTGATCGTCCCCAGGACTTCGCTTTCGTTGTAAAAGCGGGCAAATTTCTCCCCCGGGTTGCCGCTCTGTCCTTTTTCAATGGAGGTTACGCTGGCTGCGACGATCTGGCCGTCGCCCACGGCAATTGCCTGGCCGGTGTCCACGTCAGAGATCACGTGGCCCAACGCACCGTACGCCTTGGTATTGGGGTCAATAAACGTCAGTGTACCGACACCGGCTGCAGAATCGCGGATGTATAGCCCCATGCGGTACTCGTTGTCTTTTTTGTCTTTTGCCGGGTGCAGGGTCATGTTGAGCTTTTCCTTGCCGCGTACGACCAGCAGCTGTACGGGGGTGTTGCGCTCCCCTGCTTCGTTGACCAGTTTCTTGACATCATTCATGTCGTTGATGTACAGATCGTTTATCTTGACGATCATGTCCCCGACATGAATACCCGCTCGCTCCCCGGGCGAAACCTTTTCCTTGCCTGTGTCCACGAGATGGTGTCCGACGACGAGCACGCCCGCCGTCTGCAACTTGACGCCGATCGATTGTCCCCCGGGGATGACCCGCAAATCGGGCAGCACGTTTACGTTGACAGCGGTCAGCGGAACGTTGTGCCACTTGACCTGCAGCTGTGCCTGACCTGCGCGGCGCGGCTCGACAGACAGCGGTTTGCTCAAGTCGACGGTGACTTCCCGCGTCTTTGCTCCGTTTACGTGCAAAATGTCGGGGTTGCTGTTGATCAACGTCCCCATGACGGGCACGGAGACGCGAAGCTGTTGCAGTGAACCTTCCATCAAGCGCAATTCATGGGGGAAAGAAGTCAGGTCGCGGAACGGGGTGGAACTCACGACGAGCGCCGTGATGAGGAGAAGGAGACTTCCCATCCATTTTCTTCTGTTGTGACGGATCACCAGCAATCACTCCTACCGTTCCCTACCTACACCTACCTGATACACCTCCACCTTGTGTAGTTATAATGTTGCCTGCGCCCCAACGGATTATGTCAGGAAAATCACCCACGCACACACGCGGGAATGCGCCATCCGCCCCTTAAAAAAAGCTGTCAAACGCCGTTGACAGCTTTTCGTTGTTGCCCCAGCAAAATCATTTCGCGGGCATGTTCTTCGGTTTTGGACGTGACTTCGGCACCCCCCAGCATCCGGGCCAACTCCTTGACGCGCTCTTCGTCGGAGAGCCGCTCTACCACCGTCATCGTCTCGTGCTCACTCATTTCCTTGCGAATCAGGAAATGCGCGTCAGCCAACGATGCCACCTGCGGCAGATGGGTGATGCAAAGAACCTGCCGTTTCTGTGCCACGCGGGCCAGTTTCTCCGCAATCGCCTGGGCCGCCCTGCCGCTCACGCCGGTATCCACTTCGTCGAAAATCAGCGTCTGGACCTGATCGGTGCCGGCCAGGATCGTCTTGATCGCCAGCATGACCCGGGACAGTTCTCCGCCAGACGCGATCTTGGCCAGCGGACGAAGCGGCTCGCCCGGGTTGGGGGAGATGAGAAACTCCACCTGATCAATGCCGTTTGCATCGACGCGCCATTTGGCACCTTCCAGCTCAATCCCGTCCTCATCCGGCACCCGGCGGACGTCGATTGCGAAACGGGCCCGTTCCATGTGCAGATCTTTTAACTGCTGCTCAATCTCCCGCGCCAGCCGTTCGGCGCATTCGCGGCGGATCACGGACAGTTCCTGCGCTTCCACGGCCAGATCGGCCGCCAGTTCGCTCAGCCGGTGCTCCAACTGCTGCAGGCGATCCTCATAGTGCTGCATCTCGTCCAGCTCGTCCTGGATCGCAGCGGCGTACTCCAGAATGTCGTCCACGTTTTTGCCGTACTTGCGTTTCAGGTTCTGGATCTGGTCAAGCCGCCGCTCCACTTCCGCCAACTGCTCCGGTTCGAAGTCAAGCTGGTCGCTGAGCTGGCGAAGCTGCTGCACCACGTCTTCCATCTGATAGTATGCGCTCTGAACCGATTCCACAATCGGCGCGAGCTGCTCTTCGTACGACGCGATCCGCTCCAGCTCGCTCATCGCGTGGCCAAGCCAATCAAGTCCCCGCTGATCTCCGTAGAGGGCGCGGTAGGCGTCCTGTATGCCGGCGTACACCTTTTCAATGTTCATCCATTTTTTTCGCTGTTTGAGCAGTTTCTCGTCTTCCCCCGGGGTCAAGGCGGCCGCCTCGATCTCGTTCAACTGGTATTGAAGCAGGTCAATCCGCTGCACCAGTTCCCGCTCGTTGCGAGCCATCCGCTCCAGGTCCTGTCTGGTCTTTTTGTAGGCGGCGTAAAGCTGAGCGTACTCCTTTTTGGCTGGGCCCAACTCCGCCTCGCCGTACGCGTCCAGCCAGTTGATGTGCTTGTCCGCCTGCATCAGCATGTGGGTGTCGTGCTGGCCGTGCACGGTCACCAGCCACGGCCCCAGCTCCCGCAGCATTGCCAGGGTGACCAACTGGCCGTTGATGCGGATGATGCTTTTGCCCTGGCTGGAGATGTCGCGGCGCACGACCAACGTGCCGTCCTGCTCCACAGCGACGCCAAAGCTCTCGCACAGCGCCAGCGCCGGGTGGCCGGCGGGCAGTTCAAACAACCCTTCCACTTCAGCCCGCGTCTCTCCGTACCGGACAAAGTCGGCGGAAGCTCGCCCGCCCAGAAGCAGGCCGAGCGCGTCGATGATGATTGACTTCCCTGCGCCGGTCTCCCCCGTGAGGATGTTCAGTCCGCGTTGAAAGGAAATCGTGACCGATTTGATGATGGCAAAATTGCGAATGGACAGTTCCAACAGCATCGTGTGCAACCACCTTTACAACATGTCCAGGAAGCGCTGGGTGACTTCCCGGGAGTTCTCCTTTGAGCGGCAGATGATGAGAATGGTGTTGTCGCCGCTGATGGTGCCCATGATCTCCTCCCAGGACAGGTTGTCAATCAGTTCGGCTACAGCATTGGCGTGGCCTGACAATGTTTTCAGCACAATGAAGTGGTCGGCGTAGTCGATGCTCACGTAGGAGTCCACCAGCATCCGCTTCAGTTTTTGGATCGGGTTGAACTTCTGCTCGACAGGCATCGAATACTTGTAGCGTCCGTCCGGAAGCGGCACTTTCACCAGGTGCAGCTCTTTGATATCCCTTGATACGGTGGCCTGGGTCACGTTGAACCCTGCTTCCCGCAGACGGTCCACCAGTTCGTCCTGGGTCTCCACTTCGTAATTGCTGATGATTTCCCTGATGCGAATCTGTCGTTGTCCTTTGTTCATTGCCATTACTCCCACTCACCTTGTAGTTTCGTGCGTATCGTTTCAAAAAAGCCGCCTGTTTTCCACTTGATCAGCGGCGTGACATGCGGGGACTTCTTGACAAAAATCTGGTCGCCGCCTTCCAGCCGATAGCCAAACTGGCCGTCGATGGACAGTCCCATCTCCTGGTGGATGGCATCCACCTCGATGCGAATGATCTGATTGGCCGACAGCACCATCGGACGGGCGGTCAGCGAATGTGGGGCCACCGGTGTCAATAGCAGCATATCCACATTGGGTGCCACGATTGGCCCTCCCGCCGACAAGGAATAGGCGGTCGAGCCGGTCGGACTGGAGACGATCACACCGTCGCCGCTGAACGTCGCCACATAGTCGTCATCCACGTACACGGCGCATTGGATAATCCGGCAAAACGAGCCTTTGGCGATGCCGATATCGTTCATCGCGGTGTAGCTGGCCAGCGCCGTCCCGTTTCGCACCAGCGTCGCCTCCAGCATGGTCCGCTCCTCGATGTCGTACTTGCCGGAGAGCAGATTGTCCACGGCTACAGGCAGATCGTCCGGATCTGCTTCCGACAAAAAGCCGAGCGTCCCCAGATTGATGCCAAGTATCGGCAAGGAGCGGCCGGCCAACTGGCGGGCTATCCCAAGCAGCGTCCCATCGCCGCCCAAGACACACAGCAGTTGTGCTTCCCGGCCGATTTTTTCCAGCGAGGCTGCCAGCTCGGACCGCCCCACATCCGAGGCAATATGTTCATCAAGCAGGACGCGGGCCCCTCTCGCTTCCAGCAGGTACATCAACTCTCTGGCCACGATTCGGGCTTCCGGCTTCCCTTTGTTTGCTACGATACCAATCGATTTCATACGGCCCTCCCAAACGTCGTTGGTTGGAAATCCTTATACAAGTATACAACTTATCATGCATATAAAAAAAGCCTCGATTCTGCGTGATCGAGGCTTTTTGTCCCACATTTCACTTCAATTCGCGATGGGCCGCGGAGACCACTTCCGCCGTGTGCTTCAGCCAGGCGTCCGGAGTCAGGCCGCCCTCGCTTTTTCGCGCGTGCAGGAGAAACTCGATGTTCCCCTCGCCTCCAGTGATGGGAGAGTAATCCAATCCATGCAGAGAGAACCCGGTGTTGACAGCGAACTGGCCGATATCAACCAGCACCGCTTCATGAATATCCGGATCGCGGACGATGCCGTTTTTGCCGACGTTTTCCTTGCCCGCTTCAAACTGCGGCTTCACGAGGGCAACCACATCCCCGCCCGGTTCCAGAAAGCGGTACAAAACGGGCAGGATCAGCTTCAGCGAGATGAAGGAAACGTCGATCGAGGCGGCGTCCGGCCGCTCATCGTCAAATTCATCCGGGTCCATGTGGCGAAAATTGGTTCGCTCCATCACTACGACACGCTCGTCCTGCCGCAGGCTCCAGGCAAGCTGTCCGTACCCGACGTCAATCGCGTACACACGGCGCGCGCCGTGCTGCAGCGCACAGTCGGTAAAGCCGCCCGTCGACGCGCCAATGTCCATCATCACTCTGCCGTTCAGATCAATCCCGAACACGCGCAGCGCTTTTTCCAGCTTCAACCCGCCACGGCTGACGTAGGGATGCACCTCTCCCTTTACGGTGATCGGCGTGTCTTCAGGAATTTTGGTCCCCGGCTTGTCGCAGCGCTCGCCGCCCACCAGGACCAATCCGGCCATCACGGCGGCCTTGGCCTTTTCCCTTGTTTCAAAAAACCCTCGTGCGACGAGGAGCACGTCTACCCGTTCTTTTTTCATGCTTCCACAACGCCCCTTGTCATGGGCAGCAGGGCGCGCACGCGGGCAGCGATGGCGTCTGCCGTCAGCCCCACTTCCTCGCGCTGTTCCTTCACGCTGCCGTGCTCCACAAAGTAGTCGGGCACCGCCACCACTTCCACGCGCACCTGATGAAACCCGGCCGCCGCCAGACATTCGAGAACGGCGCTGCCAAAACCGCCCATCGCCGCTCCCTCTTCGACGGTGACGATGTCGTAGCCTTCCCGCGCCAGGCGGAACAGCAGCTCCTCATCCAGCGGCTTGCAGAAGCGGGCGTTGACCAGCATCGGTTGGATGCCTTCGCTGTCAAGCTGCTCCACCGCTGCCTCCGCCAGTTCGAAGACGTGGCCAAACGACAGGATGGCGACGTTTTTCCCCTCACGCACCACTTCCGCTTTGCCGATCGGCAGGACCTGCAGCTCCTCGTCCATTTTTACGCCGCGAATGGCCAGACGCGGGTAGCGGAACGAGATGGGGCCGTCTTCGTAGGCCACCGCCGTTTTCATCATGTGGCGCAGTTCGTTCTCGTCCTTTGGCGCCATGATCACCATGTTGGGGATCGTCCGCATGAACGCGATGTCGTACATGCCCTGGTGCGTCTCCCCGTCTGCTCCGACCAGGCCCGCCCGGTCGACGGCGAAGATGACGTTCAGCTTTTGGCGCGCCACATCGTGAATCAACTGGTCGTACGCCCGTTGCAAAAAGGTGGAGTAGACCGCATACACCGGTTTCAGCCCCTGCGTCGCCAGGCCGGCGGCAAAGGTACAGGCGTGCTGTTCGGCGATGCCTACGTCAAACAGGCGATCCGGAAATCGCTCACCAAACTTGAGCAGCCCGGAACCAGCCGGCATGGCCGGAGTCACGGCGACAATCCGTTCATCCGCTTCGGCGAGCTGGATCATCGTGTCCGCAAAGACGGACGTGTACGTCGGAGCAGACTTCGGCGTATGACCTGACTCGATCTTGTACGTTCCGATGCCGTGCCATTTGACCGAATCGGCTTCGGCGGGGGCGTAGCCCTTTCCTTTTTTGGTAATGGCGTGAATCAGTACCGGCCCTCTGGTCTGCTTGGCTGTCTTCAGCGAGTCGAGCAGCAGTTCCAGGTTGTGGCCGTCGATGGGGCCGATGTAGGTGAAGCCCAGCTCTTCGAATAGCACGCCGGAGACCAGCAAATACTTCAAGCTGTCCTTGAACCGCTCCGCCAGATGGGCCAGTCTGCCGCCCACGGCGGGTATCGATTTCAGCAGGTGCTCCAGCTCTTTTTTGGCGTTCCGGTAGTTTTCGGCAGAACGCAGCTTGCCCAGGTAATTGTGCAGCGCGCCGACGTTGGGGGCGATCGACATCTCGTTGTCGTTCAGGACCACGATCACGTTTTTCTTCTCGTGACCGATGTGATTCAGCGCTTCAAACGCCATTCCCCCGGTCAGGGCGCCGTCCCCGATGATCGCCACGACATGGTGCTTTTCCTTTTTCAGATCCCGCGCGGTAGCCATGCCCATCGCCGCGGACAGGGACGTACTGCTGTGTCCCGTTTCCCAGACGTCATGCGGGCTTTCGCTCATCTTGGGAAAGCCGCACAACCCCTTGTACTGGCGCAGTGTCGGAAACAGTTCGCGGCGGCCGGTGAGGATTTTATGTACATAGGCTTGGTGACCTACGTCCCAGATCAATTTGTCTTCCGGACTGTTGAACACGTAGTGCAATGCGAGCGTCAGTTCCACCACACCCAGGTTGGGAGCGAGGTGTCCGCCCGTTTTGGACAAGGTTTCCACTAGAAACTGGCGAATTTCACTGGCCAGCATGTACAGCTGGGGCAGCGAACACGTTTTCAAATCCTGAGGATTGTTGACTGTCGTCAGCAGCATTTTGATTCCTCACTTTCCAGTCGTTCTCCGTCAATTGGCATGCTGCAATCCATAAATGATAACGCAAACATCCGCTGCGTTCAGCTTGCTTCATTATAACGGTTTCTTGGCGAAAAGACCACTTTCATCTGCCAGAGGCCCGCCATGCTGCCGTAATCACCCGGACTGTCCGCTCCGGGGAGAAAAATAAAAAGCCGGCTTTCCCTGCGGATAGCCAGCATTTGTCGATAAATGTGGTTCAAAAGAACCGGGCGTGAATACCTGACCCGTTTACTTTGTCCGGTTCATCACGTAATCGGCCAGCGGGGCCAAGGCCGAATGTTCCAACCCCGCTTCGGCAAGCGCGGCTTTTGCCTCCGCGATCAGCTGGACGAGCCGCTCTTTGGACGCCTCCAGTCCGAGCAGCGCAGGATAGGTGGCCTTCTGCCGGTCGGCGTCGCTGCCCACCGCCTTGCCCAGTTGGGCTTCATCCCCTTCCACGTTGAGGATGTCATCCTGGATTTGAAACGCCAGTCCGATACAGAGCCCATAGCGGGTCAGCGCGTCCATCTGCGCCGGCGTCGCCTCGGCCAACCACCCGCCGCCGCGCAGCGCGGCAATCAGCAGGTCGCCGGTTTTGTGCCGGTGGATGTACTCCAATTCTTCCAGGTTGAGGCGTTTGCCTTCCCCTTCGATGTCTGCCATCTGCCCGCCGACCATCCCGGCGGAACCGGCCCGCTTTCCCAGTTCGGCAATCAGCCGGACGGTCGTCTCCGGCTTTACCTCCGGATCGTCCATGTACGCCTCGGCGATGTAGCCAAACGCACGCGTCAGCAGCGCATCCCCGGCCAGAATCGCGGTCGCTTCCCCGAACACCTTGTGATTGGTCGGTTTGCCGCGGCGAAGGTCATCGTCGTCCATCGCCGGCAGGTCGTCGTGAATCAGCGAATAGGTATGAATCATTTCCAGCGCGACGGCGAAGGGAATCCCCCGCTTCAGCGGCTTGTCCAGCGCTTCCAGTACCGCCAGCACCAGCATCGGACGCAGCCGTTTGCCGCCCGCCATCAAGGAATATTTCATCGATTCGTACAGTGTATGCGGCACGCCGTCCCGTTCCAGACCGGGAAGCAGGTGTTCTTCGATCAATGCCGTCTTTTCAGTCAGGTAGGAAGCGAAAGCGTCGGTCATTGCGCTTCGCCCTCCACGTGGAACGGCTTTTGCTTCCATTGGCCGTCTTCCTCCACCAACTGGGTGATTTTCGCTTCGATTGCATCCAGCTTTTGACTGCAGATGCGGGACAGCTTCACGCCTTCCTGATAGAGGCTGATCGCCTCCTCCAGCGCGATATCCCCCTCTTCCAGACGGTGGACGACTTCCTCCAGCCGCTTCATCGCCTCTTCAAACTGCATGTCAGTCTCTTGATCCGTCTTCTTCCGCGCCATTACGCTTCTCCTCCCGGTAAATCTGTTCCACGCGTGCCTGAGCACTGCCATCACTTAATCGTACCATGAGAGTGTCTCCGGGGGCAAACTGGTCGACTGACTTGATCAACCGCCCGTTGGCATATACCAGGGAAAAGCCGCGCTGCATCACTTTCAACGGGCTTAGCGCATCCAGTTGACCGATCCGAGCGGCAAATGCCATTCGCACCTCATTCACCCGCTGCCGGACCAGCTCATCCAGGCGAGACCGATGCGCGCTGACGGCCCGCCTGCGCTCCGCGACCGCTTCCGTCGGCCGGAACCGTTTCAACTGGGCAGCCACCAGTTCATACCGCTCCGTGCGACGGCTCACCAACTGCTTCATCGCCTGACGCATGCGGCTCTGCACGTCATCCAGGCGCTGCTGCGCTTCTTCCACCCGCCGCTTGGGCCGGCGCATGGCGTAGGATTGCATCAGGGTTTCCAGTCGTTTCCGTTCAGAAGCCATCTGTCCGCGCAGCGCCCTGTGCATTCGCGCGTCCAGCTGCTTGACTCGTTCCACCCACTCCAGGTAATGCGGCACGGCCAGTTCGGCAGCCGCTGTCGGAGTGGCCGCCCTCACGTCTGCGACAAAATCGGCGATGGTCACGTCAGTCTCGTGTCCCACGGCGGAGATGACCGGAATCCGGGATGCGGCGATCGCCCGCGCCACCTGCTCGTCGTTGAAGGCCCACAGCTCTTCGATCGAGCCGCCGCCCCTGCCGACGATCAGCACGTCGATGTCAGGCTGCTGATTGATGATGTGGATCGCCGCCACGATCGACGCCGGAGCTTCCGCCCCCTGGACGATCGCCGGGGACAGGACGATCTCCGCCTGCGGGTAGCGCCGTCTAATGGTGGTGCAGATGTCGCGGATGGCCGCACCTGTCGGCGATGTAACCACGCCAACGCGCTTGGGAAAGCGCGGAAGCGGCCGCTTCCGTTCCTGGGCAAACAAGCCTTCCGCAGCCAGCTTCGCCTTCAACTGTTCAAACGCCAAATAGAGAGAGCCCAGCCCGTCCGGCTGCATCTCCCTGGCGTACAGTTGATAGACGCCGTCCCGCTCATAGGCAGAGATGGAACCACGGACAATCACCTTGGTTCCATCTTTGGGCAAAAAGCGCAAAAAGCGGTTGTAGCTGGCGAACATGACCACTTTCATGCGGGACTGGCTGTCTTTCAATGTCAAGTACATGTGGCCGCTGGTGTGGTGGGTAAAATTGGACACTTCCCCCCGCACCCAGACGTCCTGCAGGTGCTGTTCCCGTTCCAGCACCTGCTTGATGCAGCGATTCAAGTCGCTGACCGTATATACATGTCGCGTGTCCATGCGCTCCCTCCCTTATCGGGCGGTTTGTTTTCTGGCAGCGGCGACGGTGTTTTTCAGCAGCATGGTAATCGTCATCGGGCCGACACCACCGGGGACGGGCGTGAGATAGCCGGCTACCTCCCGCACCTCCTCAAACTTGACATCCCCGACCAGCTTGCCGGTCTCAATCCGGTTGACGCCGACGTCAATCACCACAGCGCCCGGTTTGACGTGTTCCCGCCCGATCAAATGAGGCTTGCCTGCCGCCACGACGAGAATATCTGCCTGCCGAGTATACGCGGCCAGGTCCACCGTGCGGGAGTGGCACATGGTCACCGTGGCGTTTTCCTGCTGCAGCAGGAAGGAGACCGGCTTGCCCACGATGTTGCTGCGGCCGATCACGACCGCGTGCTTGCCTGCAATGGGCGTTCCCGTCCGCTTGATCAATTCCACGATGCCGTGCGGCGTGCAGGGAAGCAGTGTGTCATATCCGATCATCATGTTGCCGACGTTGAGGGGATGGAAGCCGTCCACATCCTTTGTCGGCGCGATGGCTTCGATCACCGCTTTCTCGGAGATGTGCGGCGGCAGCGGCAACTGCACCAATATGCCGTGAACGTTCGGATTTTCATTCAATTGATGAATCAAGTCCAACAGTTCCGCTTCGCTGATGGAAGCGTCTTTGTAAATGACCTCCGAGCGGATGCCCACCTCTTGACACCCCCGCTCCTTGCCGCGAACGTAGGAGTGGGAGGCAGGGTCATCCCCCACCAAAATCACCGTCAATCCTGGTTCCACGCCCTGTTTTTTCAATTCTTCCACATCATTCGCCAATTCTGCGCGAATGTCCTGTGCAATGTCCTTCCCGTACAAAATGGTCGCTGCCATGGAGAAGAAACCTCCTTCATCAAGTTCGCTACCCTTAGTGTAGCGACTCAAGGAGTTTATGTAAAGGCGAATTTTAAAAAGTTCATATCCTCTTAACGTTCGCCTTTCAACTTCATCCATCCCAGCATTGCCACGCCGTATGCATTGTCCCCGGAGTACTCCGGGTCGCAAAAATAGAGACTGGCCTTGACGGCCGGGTGCTCCAGCCGTCTGATCAGACGCTCGCGGATGTACCGGTTGGCGGCGACTCCCCCGACGATGAGAATCTCCCGCGGCAGCCCCGCTTCGACAGCATGGCGCAGTGCCTTTTCCAGCGTATTGGCGATACACTGTTCTGTCGCCCTCGCAATGTCCGCCGGATCTATGGTCCCGCTTTCCACTGCCCGCAGCAGCGACGCCTCCGGTCCGGAGAAACTGAACGACATGCCGTCTACTGCGGACGCCACGCGAAACTCCCCTTTGGCTTCACATGCCATTTTTTCCAGGAAGGGACCCGCCGGAAACGGCAGTCCCAGCGCCACCCCGATCCGGTCCACCAACTGCCCGGCGTGGAGGTCGATCGTTCCGCCTATCTTCTCAATGCGGTATCCGGCCGCCTCCCGTTCGCACTTCAACAGCTCGCTCGTCCCGCCGGACAGGTGAACGGCGAGAAAGCTGTCGCCCTGAGGCCGTTTTTCCGCGGTGAACTCTCCTGCCGCGATATGCCCTTCCTGGTGGGTCGTCAACAGGCAGGGTACCCGCAGGTAGGCGGCCAGAGACTTCGCCAGCCCTTCCCCCACCTTGAACACAGGCATGTACGATCCCTCCACGGGACGCGGCTTTTCGCTGGCACATACCGCAACGATTTCGTAGTCGTTCCACTTCAATTGCTCGCTCAACTCCGGCAGGTTCATCACATGCTGAAAGACGGCTTCTGATTGCTGCAGGCCGCGCTTTCCTTCCTTCACCTTGAGAAGGCGCTTTGCTTCTGCCACAATCCGGCCGTCTTCCTCTGCCAAGCACAGCGATGTCCGGTAGTTGCTCGTATCAATTCCCAACAATACCTTCGTCATGCTGTCTCACCTGCTTGTTTTACGCCTGGGCGGTCTGGCGCGACTGCAAAAAGCTGGACAACACGCCGTTGATGTAACGGTGCGACTGCTCGTCACTAAACAATTTGGCGATCTCGATCGCTTCGTTCATCACGACTCTGTCCGGCACGTCCGGTTCGTACATGATTTCAAAAAATGCCAGGCGGAGAATGGCCCGATCCACGTTGGCAATGCGCTCCAACTGCCAGCCGCGCAGGAATTTGCGAATTTCCGCGTCTACCTCTTGCTGGTGCTTTAACGTGCCTTCCACCAGATAACGCAGGTACGACGGATCTTCCTCGCTGTCTTCCATGACGAGGTTCAGTGCGTCTTCCACCTGCACGTCAGCCATGTCGATCTGGAACAGGCATTGGACTGCTTTTTCTCGTGCTGTTCTACGTTTCATTGCGTTCACCTTCTACTCAAAAATCCGTTGCAAACGATGGTCCGACCATCACCGAAACTTGCCGGGCAGGATGCGGTCCAGGATTTCCCGCAAATCTTCCTTGTGGTCCAGCTTGCGGCCGATGTAATACCCTGTGCCGACAAACACGACAATCACCAGTGTATCCCAAAAACCGACGAAAAGGTAGATGATGCCGAAAAAAAGACCGGCCGCCACACCCAGTAGTTTCCCCTTGTGCTCCCACAACAACTCCCATAACATGCCGTTCACCCTCTATTCCACCCGCCTGCGGGCCGCGTAAATCTCAGACTGTGCCACTTCGGTGACGACGACAGCCACTTCGGAAATCATGACGCCGGCGATGCCTTCCACCTGCTCCTTGACAACGGTCTGCAGCTGCTGGGTCAAATCCGGCAGCGGGGTTTCCCCGTCCACAGAGACGCGCAGCAGGATCATGTTGCCGCTCTCGTGCGCCCTGACTACCGTTTTCAGATCGCGAACGCCTTTCACGCGCCGCGCCGCCCGCTCGGCGATCGTCTGGATCGTCTGCAGGGTAATGTTCACTTCCCCCAACTCACTGCGCTGCCGGATGCCCCGTTCCCTTTTCGGTTGGCGGGAGCGAAACGAACTGAAAAAGAAACGCAGGCTGACAATCAGAAAGATTATGGCGACGATCAGATACGCAGGATGGCTGCCGGTCAGCATTTGCTCCACATAGGGGCGCAGATAGGCAGCGGGGATCAGGCCGCTGGTCGCCCCGATGGCAACGCAGGACAGCACAATCAGGGCAAAGCTGTACAGCGTCAAGATAAAGCGGTCAAACAAATTCACACACATCTTCCTTTCGCCTTGTTTGAACAGGAGGCCATCCCGGCAATGATGAGGAAAATGCCCCCTGGCTAGCAGGGGGCATTGGTTCCGCTGCCGTCTAGCGAACCCGCTGGTACTCTTCTACGGCGGCCGGGGCTTTTTCTTCGCTCTTCAGCTCTACATCGACGATATGTACGTTTACTTCCACAACCGACAGCCCTGTCATGCTCTCGATCGCGTTGCGCACATTATCTTGAATATTCCGAGCGACATCCGGGATGCGGTGTCCGTATTTCACAATGATCGATACATCAACTGCCGCTTCGCGCGATCCCACTTCGACGCGAACGCCGCGAGCAATATTTTTACGGCCGAGCCGTTCGGCAATCTCGCCTACGAAACCGCCGCTCATATGGGCCACGCCTTCCACTTCCGAGGCGGCCATGCCGGCGATGACTTCCAAGACTTCGGGAGCGATCTGGACTTTGCCAAGCTCTGTTCTCTCTAAATCCGGAGTAAACTCTTCCATGCTTCGCACCTCCCTGCGGTTTTATACTCCATTATAGCAAGCACCCACTCATTTTACAAATCAAGGCAAGATCAGGCTTCATCCAGCTGAAGGTCATAGTTGTCCAGGAATTTGGTGTCAAACTCTCCGCTGATGAACACCTCGTGATCCATCACCTTCAAGTGGAACGGGATGGTGGTGGTGATCCCGTCGACGACGAATTCTCCGAGCGCCCGCTTCATCCGCTCGATCGCCTCCTGTCTGTCCTTGCCCCAAACAATCAGCTTGGCGATCATCGAATCGTAATACGGCGGGATGGTGTAACCGGCGTAGGCGGCGCTGTCCACCCGCACGCCAAAACCGCCCGGCGCCAGGTAGTTGTTGATGCGTCCCGGCGACGGCATGAAGTTTTTGGCTGGATTCTCCGCATTGATACGGCACTCGATCGCCCATCCGTTCAGCTTGACGTCGTCCTGGGAGAACGACAGCGGTTGGCCGGCTGCAACCAGAATCTGCTCCTTGATCAGGTCGATGCCGGTGACCAGCTCCGTGACCGGATGCTCCACCTGGATGCGCGTGTTCATCTCCATGAAGTAAAATTGTCCGTATTTGTCCACCAAAAACTCGACTGTGCCGGCACCGTGATAGTTGACCGCCTTGGCGGCTGCGACGGCGGCTTCCCCCATCTGCTTGCGCAGTTCCTCGCTGAGAGCGGGGGACGGCGCTTCTTCGATCAGCTTCTGATGACGCCGCTGGATGGAACAGTCGCGCTCGCCCAGGTAGACGACGTTGCCGTACTTGTCGGCCATGATCTGAATTTCCACGTGGCGCGGGCCTTCCACGAACTTCTCCAGGTAGACGCCCGGATTGCCAAACGCCGTTTTCGCTTCGCTTTGCGCCTGGCGGATTGCTTTTTCCAAATCCTCGTCGTTGACGGCGACGCGCATGCCACGGCCGCCACCGCCCGCTGTCGCCTTGACCATGACCGGATAGCCGATCTCATTTGCAGTACGGATGGCGTCGTCAATATCTTCGATCAGACCGTCCGTACCGGGCACTGTGGGCACGCCCGCCGCTTTCATCGTCTCCTTGGCGGTGGACTTGTCCCCCATCTTTACGATCGCTTCCGGGTCCGGCCCGATAAACGTGATGTTGCAGGCGGCACAGATTTCGGCAAAGTCGGCGTTTTCGGCCAAAAAGCCATACCCCGGATGAATCGCGTCGGCCCCCACCTTGGTCGCCACGCTCATGATGTTGGCAATGTTGAGGTAACTGTCTTTGGACGCCGTCGGCCCGATGCAGTACGCTTCATCCGCCATCTTGACGTGAAGCGCGTCACGGTCTGCTTCGGAGTAGACCGCGACCGTCCGAATGCCCAACTCGCGGCAGGCGCGGATGACCCGTACGGCAATCTCGCCGCGGTTGGCAATCAACACTTTCTGGAACATTCCGCTCTCCTCCACTTTATTCAGGCTTTACCAGGAACAGCGGTTGACCGAATTCCACCAGCTGGCCGTCTTCGACCAGCACCTTCACGATTTCCCCGGTCACTTCCGCCGTGATTTCGTTGAACAATTTCATCGCCTCTACGATGCAGACCACCTTGTCCGGCGTGACCTTGTCACCCGGCTGCACGTACGGCGGTTTGCCCGGCTCGGGAGCGCGGTAGAAGGTGCCGACCATTGGCGACACGATCTTGTGCAGGTTGGCTTCTTCCTGTGCCGGTGCCGCCGGTTTTGCTGCTTCCGCAGGCGCGGGGGCTGCCGGCGCTTCCACTGCCGTCACCTGAGCCGCCGGAACAGCAGCGGGTGCCGCCTGCACGACCGGCTGCGGAATTACGACCGTCTCGGCTTCTACCGATTTTTTCAGAGTCACTTTCGTCCCGTTCATTTCCAGTTCAAATTCATTAATGGAAGATTGATCGATCAACTTAATGATTTCGCGGATTTCATGAATTTTTAACACGCGTACGCACTCCTTTGTTTCAATGGATGTCCAGGGAGTTTACAAGAGTATGTAGGATCAGGTCATAAAACCATGGTAGCCTGTCTCCATCCCCAACGTCAAGAAAGGATTTCCCCTCTGCTCTCGCTGGAGAAGAGGGAAAATCCTTACAAGCATACCCGATTCAGCCGCACTTTAGTATGGCCAAAAACGCGAGTATGGTCTAAAACGCGAATGGGAGGATGAATCACCCCGCACGCCTACGAAGCCTGGAACCTTACGGTCACGTTGCTGGCGGAGACGTTCAGGTGCTGTTTCACTTGGGCGATGATGTCCACGACTTCATCGGCATTCAGTTTGTCTTTTTGGACGATTACCGTCACCTTGCCGTCCTGCACGAACACGACCGCGTCTTTGTAGCCGCTCGCCTTCAGCATCTCTTCCAGCCCCATCGTGGCTGATTCGAGCTTGGACAGCTCGTCGTACTTCGCTTTTGCTTCGGCGACCGCCTGCGGCGTGGCATCGGCGCTGCTCATGATTGCCAGCTGCTCGTCTTTTTGCTGCTGGGTCTGCGCTTCCCGTTTCATCTTGTAGCCTTGGAAGATCTCGGCCGCCGACTCACCCACCGTCATCAGCGCGCTGTCTTCCTCCTGCTTGTCGGCAGCCTGCTTCGCGTCATCCGGCGCAGCGGCTGGCGTTTGGGACGAATCTGCGTTTGCCTCGGCTTTCCCTTCCACAGGTTTGGCGTCCGGCGCCGGTTTGTCCGTTTGCTTGGTTTCCACGATCACACCATCCAGTTGGTCCTGCTGCTCCTGGCCTAACGCCGGCATCTGCTCCTGCGGCCCCTTCACCAGGTAGTAGCCGGACAGGACAACCATCACCGCCAGCATCGTCAACAACCATACTGTCTGTTTTCTGAGCATCATCTGCCATTCCTCCTAACCCTTTTTGGGCAAAATGGATATCTTGTAAGCGGGGACGTCCAGCACTTTTTGGACGGCCTCGGTGATCCACGCCTTGACCTGAATATTGTCGGCTCCCTTGGCGACGACCAGCACGCCCCTCACCCGGGGTTTCAACGTCTTAATCACTACCGGCTGATCCTGCTTCCCGCTGATTACGACCACCTGCTCGTCGCGCGACTGTTCGCTCTGATTGCGGGTAGCCCGATCCTTGTCCGTCTCCTGATTGGTGGAAGAACGCGTGTTGCGGTTTTTCTCCACGACCAGCTCCGGGGTGGAATCCAGGTTTACCATGACTTCGACGCTGCCGACTCCGATTACATTGCCGAGGATTTCCCGCAGCTGCGTCTCGTACATGTTCTCGTATTCAGCGATGATGTCGGGAGCGGACGATCCTCCAATGGCCGGCACGCTCGCTTCACCGTCCGGCGGGCCGGTCGGATTGCTGCCCTCGACTCCGAAGCTGAGCGGCTGATCCCGCTCCACTTTCAGGAAGTCGGTCAAAATCATCACCGCCATGCCGATGCCCATGATGACGATGAAGTAATGGATCGGCCTCAGCTTTTTGTCGCCGCCATCCCCCTCCCACAGTTTTTTCAGCTTGGCAAACACGTCCTTCACCTCGCTCATATGATTCCTTCTTCAGCGCTGTTCACCCGGCCGGCCGCGACAGGACGACCACCTGCTCCTCCGTCAATCCCCACTGCTGGGCGACGTCGCGGGCAATCCGCCTGTACAGGGGATTGTCTTGCTGCTCCGCCTTCGGCACTTCCGCCGGGTCAACAGAGGACGGCGGCCTGCTCAGATCGATGTGCACCGGCTGAATCGGCTCAATCGGCTTGATCTCCCCGGAAGACCGCTCCCTCTCCTCTCCCACGATCAGTTCGATGCGGCGCAGCTCCGGCTGTTGGGCGCTTTGCTCCAGGGTTACGTTCACGCCGCTCAGCTCCAGTCCGTACGCCTCTTTTACGCGGGCGCGGACCGCTTCCTCCACCTGCTTCTGCACGTACGCCCGCACCTGCTTGTCACGCGCGCCCGCCAGCTTTTCTGCGATGCGCTTCCACTCGGCATCGGCGGGGCGGTCCAGCTCTGCCTGATAGCGGTCAATCTGGAGCGCCAGTTCTTCCTGCGAGAGATTGAACAGGGAAAAAACAGGCGAAATGATCGTCAGCAAGAGAATCAAACCCATGACCATTTTGACGTACCGCTGCAGACTGGTATTGGGCAGGATCAGATCGAGAAAGGCGGCGAGCAGCACCAGCAGGATGATTTTTTTCAGCCACAAGGTCAGCCATGTCATTCGCTTCACCTACCGAACCATCATGGAGATGTTGCCGGCCGCGATGATGATGGTAATGGCGAGAAAAAACATCAGACCCACCGTTGCCAGCGCGGCAAAGACGAACACGAGGCTTTTGCCGATCGTCCCGAGCGCACTGATGATCGGGCTGTTGCCAAGCGGCTGCAGCACCGCCGACGAGAGATTGTAGATCAGGGCCAGCACCAGGATTTTGATGGCCGGAAACGCGCACAGGATGACGAGGATCAGCACGCCCGCCAGACCGACTGCGTTTTTTACCAGGAGCGACGCATTCAGCACGGTGTCGGCGGCGTCGGAAAACATCCGTCCCACGATGGGGATGAAGTTGCCGGTGAGGTATTTGGCCGTCCGCAGCGTCACCCCATCCGCCACCGCCGAGGTCGCCCCCTGGATGGAGATGACGGCGAGGAACATCGTCAAAAACGAGCCCAGCGCTCCCATCGCAATATTTCGCAGCAGCGTCGCCAACTGTGTCACCTGGTACCGCTCCGAAAACAGGCTGGCGATGGACAGCATGGCGGACAGAAACAGCAGCGGGAAAATGATCGCGGAAATGAACAGCCCGCTGGTGTTGATCATGAAGATAATCAGCGGATGAAACATCGTCGCCGACGCCAGGTTGCCCACGGAGGCGAGCAGGGCTATCACCAGGGGAATCATCGCCAGCATGAAGTCGGACATGTTGTTGATCGCGTCCTTGGCGTAGGTGATGGCCACGTGAAAGCTGTTGATTGCCAGCACCATCAGCACCAGATAGGCAATGGAGTAGGCGACGATGGTGACCGTGTTCCGTTCAAACGCGTTTTGCATCGTTTCCAGGATCATCGCAAACACGGTGATGATGATGATCGAGCTGAGCAGTTTGCCGTTCATCAAAATCTCGTGAAGGAAGAATTTGGCCATGCCCTTGAGAAACCCCGTGATGCTGAGCTCCCCTTGCTGCATCAGCAATTGGATGAAGCCAGGTGCTTTCACGTCGGGCAGGTAGCCCTTGTACTCGCGCTGGAGCTGCCGCCAAAACTGCTCCACACGATCCAACTCGAGGCCGTCCGCTTGATCCTTGACCAATTCGTCGATGGTCTGGGCGGCGGGAGCGGGTGAAGCCGATACGGTGACGGCCGGCAGCACCACCAGCAGAATCAGCAGGATGACCGACAAGCCTGCACGCGCCACACGCATCTGCATCCCTCCTCTCCCTTACGCCGGCAATAGGTTAATCACGGTTTCGATGATGATTTGAATGATCGGAACGGCCATGACCAGAATCAGCACCTTGCCCGCCAGCTCAATTTTGGAAGCGATTGCTCCCTGGCCTGCATCCCGCGTCATTTGAGCGCCAAATTCGGCAATGTAGGCAATTCCGATGATTTTGAGGATCGTTTCCAGAAAGACGAGATTCAGATCAGCCTGCACGGCCAATTTCTCGAGAATGCGGATCACTTCGGCGATCTTGCCGATGAGAAAGTAGAAGATGAACACTCCGCTGGCAAGCGCCAGTAGAAAGGCGAACATCGGCTTCTGCTCCTTGATGACCAGCGCGAGAATCGTAGCCACCAGTCCCAGCCCGACGATCTGCACGATTTCCATTCTGCCTTCCCTCCTCAGTTGAACAGGAAGACGCGTTTTACCTCGGAAAACAGGTCGCCAATAAAGTGAGCCACCATGTACAGCACGATGATGAACCCCACCAGCGTCGCCCAGTGCGCGATGTCTTCCTTGCCCGCCTGCTTCAGCACCGTGTGCAGAATGGCCGTGATAAACCCAACCGCCCCGATCTGAAAAACAGGTGTCAAATCAAAATCCACTGTGAACACCTCGCCTTTAGAACATCAGGATGACGACCAGCAGGCCGCACAGGAAGCCAAGGCTTTTGTACATCTTTTCGTACCGCCCTTGCTCTGCGCGCGCCTCTTCTTCCAGTCCGCGCAAATGGGTGACGGCAAGGCGCAAATGTTTCTGCTGGTCTTCCCGGTCGGACGAGCCGAGAACCTGCCCCAGGCTGCTCAACACATCGCGTTCCTGCCTGCGCAGTGCTGTCTGCGGCCAATGTGCGTTGATCGCCTGCCGGAGGGCGTCTTCCGCCGTCTGGGCCCGCTCGGTGATCAACAGCTCGGCCGCAGTCAAAAACAGACGGCCCACCTCGTCCGGTACGCGATGTCCAATTTTGACGAAGGCACGGTGCAGGGGGGTCAGACCGTACACGATTTCCGTCTCCAGCATCTGCAAGGCGACCAGCAGGGCGCGCAGCTGCACGGGACGAAACGCGTAATTGCGGCCGATCTGCCAGCCGATCATGGACGCGGAGAACAAAATCAACACGGCGCCAATCAGCTTAACCATGCGATTTTCTCCCTATCCACCCGAGTCAGGCTGCCATCGTAAACCGCTTCGACCGTCCCTACGCCATTTGTCCTGCTGAGCAGGATGTAGCGGGAAAACGCGCCGTACTGGATCAACCTGCCCAGTGTCGGTCGCTGAGCCACTTCGCTGACATCGGCGCCGTGCGCGGTGCAGATGACCGCTACCCCGGCGTGAATTGCCTCCCACACCGCCTCTCCGTCTTCGGTCCGGCCGATTTCGTCGACGATCAGCACATCTGGCGACATCGAGCGAATCAGCATCATCATCCCGACTGCTTTGGGACAAGCATCCAGCACATCGGTGCGCGGTCCGACGTCCCGCTGCGGCACGCCGTTGAAGCAGCCGGCCAATTCGGAACGCTCGTCCACAATGCCGACTTTCCGGCTGGACGCCCATTCGTTGCCGTAGCTTAAAGAACGGGCGATATCGCGCAGCAGCGTCGTTTTTCCGCACTGCGGGGGAGAAATGATCAGGGTGTTGTGCACGCGTCCATTCTCGAACAGAAACGGAAGCACGCGGTGTGCCGCCCCTTTTTTCTCGCGGGCGATGCGGATGTTGAAGCTGGTGACGTCGCGGATGCCTTTTACTTCTCCCTTCTCCATCACCACTTTGCCGGCGATGCCGATGCGATGGCCGCCGACGACGGTGATGTATCCCCGCTTCAGCTCTTCTTCCAGCGCGTATAGCGAGTGTTGGCTCACCTGGTTGAGCAGCTTGACCGCCTGCTCCTCTGAAAAGATCCACCCCTGTCTGGCAATCGCGGTCAGCTGGCCGGAAGGCGTCACATAGCTGGACTGCTGTCCGTAACGTATTTCCATCGGCTGATTTTGCCTAAGGCGTATCTCCTCCAGATGCTCTCTGACGGCGGAGGGCAGCGCGGTCAGAATGCTGCGGACGGACGCCGGCAAAATCGCCATGATCTCCTTCACCATCGTCCCCTCCTTTTGCGGCTGGCGGGTGGTGCCAGCCTTTGTCCACTTTGACTTACCTCCATCCTATGCGCCCATGGACGAGTTTTATGCCAAGAAAAAACGCCTGCCGCAGGGCAAGCGCCAAACGGCAGACGCGCATGCGAAGAGACAAGCCAGATTGACCGGCAAATCCGGCCGCGATCTCGTATGTCTGCCGGAATCGATGTACTCATGTCGGGTTGATCGGCTCGTACTCGGCTTCGTCGCGATACGGCTCGACGATGTAGTGGTGGTAGCCTTCACCGTCCACACCTTCGTGAAAAAAGAGAACCTCCCGGCAGGATGGACACTCAAGGGCGTGCTACGACAAGACGTGATCACGCTCTCCTGTCTCGTACAAATGCGCATCCTCATCGTCATCGTGATCGGCGAATGACTCGTACGCTGCCTGCCCATCCACGGAACAGTCCTCTACGGTCTCGTACAGGGCCTCATCGTCGTTGAACAGGTACAGCTCCACGTCTTCCAGGTCTTCGTCGATGGCCTCCGCGTAACGCTCCGTTTCTTCCACGCGGGCGTGCAGCTCGCGGAACGCACCGTAGATGTCGTCGACCAGTTCAATCATCTCCGCGAGAATCTTTCCCTCGCGGCTGTTCTCCTGTATGTCCAGTCCTTCCGCCAATCCGCGCAGATAGGCAATGCGGTTTTCCAACGTTTCCAACATGATGGGCTTCCCTCCTCTAACCGGTGCTTGCCCTATTGTTCCCGAAAGACGTTCTGGTTACCAATCCAATCTGCCGAACATGTCCGCTTACTTGCGCACGCCGATAAAGATGCAGACGATGCCGAGGAAGATCCAGGCAATTTTGGTGAAACTGATCCGGTCCGACATGCCGATCAACCCGACGGTCGTGGTCGTCAGCAGCACCAGCGGCCCAACGATTGCCAGACTGGAGTTGATCAGCAGGGCCTTTTCCACTTGGTTCACCTTCAAGATCAGCAGGGCGACCAACAGTTCAAGCGTTCCGGACATCATCCTGAGCGCAGCCATCCCGAGTATTGCTTTTTCCCACATCCAGCCTCGTCCTCCCTCCTCTTCCTCACTCTATGCCCGTCCTCGCCGGTTTCATCACACCTTTTGGCTGGGCAATAGCCTATGGGCGGTTGGCTCACTCCTTTTCGGCCGCCTACATACACTGAAGCAAACGCCTAAAAAGAAATGAGGAAACCGCCAATGCTAGACAGCGACATCCCATTCTGGCCCGTGAGCTGGTCTGATCCGTTTGGCGAGCGGCAATCCAAACCGCGCTCCCGCGGATTGACCATGGTCATCGACAAAGGGCTTGGGCTGAACACCTTTCAAGATCTGATGGAACTGGCCGCGCCGTATATCGACATTTACAAACTGGGGTTTGGCACTTCGACGCTCTATCCCGCCGGTGTTCTGTACCAAAAAGTGGCGCTCGCCAAGGCACTTGACCTGCACATCATGCCGGGCGGCACCCTGTTTGAGATTGCCATCCGCCATTCGTCACCGGAAGCGTACATGGCCAGGCTGCTTGACCTCGGTTTCAACGCGGTGGAGATTTCCGACGGAACCTTTCCGCTCTCTGACGACATGCGCCGTCGGGCAATCGCTGCTGCGGCAGACGCGGGGTTGACGGTATACACGGAATTTGGCAAAAAAGCAGCCCATTTCCGGGCGGAACGCGACGATCTGCTGCGCACGCTGGAACAGGATGTGCGCGCGGGCGCCAGCTACGTGATCGTGGAAGCGCGGGAGAGCGGAACGGTCGGCGTGTTTGACTGCGAAGGCATGGTGGATCACGCGTTTGTGCAGGAGATCGTCCAGGCGGCCGGGGACCTTGCCTGTCGGCTGATCTGGGAGGCGCCGCACAAGGAACAGCAGGTGGCCTTGATCCGCACCCTGGGGTGTGACGTCAATTTGGGAAACGTCGCCTATACAGACATCCTCGCCGTGGAGACCCTGCGCCGGGGCTTGCGGGCGGATACGGCCTCTTTGCTGGAGGGAAGGAGGATCGCTCCATGAGAATAGCGGTGGTGCCGACCGTGGAGGAGATACGTTTTGATCAAATCAGCAACCGCGTCGTCGTGGTGATCGACGTGCTGCGTGCCTCCAGCACGATCGTCACCGCTTTAGGCAGCGGATTTCAAGAGGTCCTCCCGGTGGAGACGATCGGCCAGGCCCACGCGCTGCGCTCGGCCGAAAGCGTTCTTGCCGGTGAACGGCACTGCCGCAAGATCGCCGATTTCGACTGCAACAATTCGCCGACCGAGCTGGCCCGACAGACCCGTGCCGGACGGCAGTTGGTTCTCACCACGACCAACGGCACTCGCGCGATTCAAAAAGCCGAGCGGGCCCAGGTTCTTGTCATCGGCTGTTTTTTGAATGCCACCTCCTGTATCCGGTACGCCCTGTCGCACAAACTGGACATCACGCTGTACTGTGCCGGCACTCGCTCCGAGTTCGCCCTGGAGGACGGACTGGCGGCCGGCCTGATGATCCACACAGCACAACAAATGCGCCCCCACATCCAGGTGTGTGACCTGGGGGAGGCGCTGAAAGCGAGCTATCTGTACGTATGCGACCGGCTGGAAGAGGTGATGGCTCGCACCACCACGGGCAAACGGCTGACCCAGCACCACTGCGAGGAAGACATCCGCTTCTGCTCCCAGATCGACCGCTACCAGTTGGTTCCGGTGGTGAAGGATCGACGCATACTCCCAACCCTTGTCTCATAAAGTGTAAGCAGAACAGGGACAGGGGTTTTGATGCCGATGATGCCAGGAGAAGTGATGCTTGTCATCCTGATCGTGATCGGGCTGCTCGGACGATCGCCGATCATCGCCACAGCCGCCAGCATCCTGCTGGTGTTAAAACTGACCGCACTGGAGCGATTTTTTCCCGCCGTCGAACGGCGCGGGCTGGAACTGGGCCTGTTGTTTTTGACCATCTCCGTGCTGGTGCCGTTCGCCAACGAAAAGATTTCCTGGCGGGATGTAACGCCGTTGTTTACGACAGTGATGGGCCTGCTCGCCATGGCAGGCGGCGCCATCGCCACGTGGATGAACGGAAAGGGGCTTGACCTGCTGCGCGCCGAGCCGCACATCATCGTCGGTCTGGTGATCGGCTCCATTTTTGGCATCGTCTTTTTGCGCGGCATCCCTGTCGGGCCCTTGATGGCGGCGGGCATCACCGCATTTGTTCTCAAGCTGTGTGAGTGGTTTGGCGGACGGACGTAACCGTCCGCTCAGTGTGTTGACAATCCGGCAAAGAAAAAAGGCTGTACCCTGTTTGGGTACAGCCTTACGTGCAAACATCCGCGTTTATGCGCGGGAAACGTATTGTTCCGTGCGCGTGTCGATGATCAGCTTGTCGCCTTCTTCTACGAACAGCGGCACGTTGACCACAAAGCCGGTTTCCAGCGTTGCCTTTTTCGTCACGTTGGACGCAGTGTCGCCTTTTACGCCCGGCTCGCACTCGGTCACTACCAGTTCAACCGTGTTCGGCAGTTGAATACCGATGGTCTCACCGTTGTACTGCATGATCTGTACGTTCATGTTTTCCTTGAGGAATTTCAGTTCGCGCTCAATTTGCTGACGCGTGAACGTGATCTGCTCGTACGTCTCGGTATTCATGAAGGTGTACTCGTCACCGCTGTTGTACAGGTACTGCATTGTCGACGTTTCAATGCGGGCCGGGTTCACCTTTTCACCGCCACGGAACGTCATTTCCGTGATGTTGCCGTTGCGCAGGTTGCGCAGCTTGGAACGAACGAAAGCTGCACCTTTCCCGGGCTTTACGTGTTGGAATTCGATTACCTGATAAATGTTGCCATCTACTTCGATGGTCAAACCAGTACGAAAGTCGTTCACAGAAATCATGGTAGTCCTCCCAATCAACGAATAACACAACTAGTATAAATTAGACCGGCAAAATGAGCAACTCTTTCGTCGAGGTTGTCAGTACCTCGTGGCCGTCCGCGGTGATCAGCACGTCGTCCTCGATGCGCACCCCGCCAAGGCCGCTGATGTAGATGCCCGGCTCCATCGTGACCAGCATGCCCGGTTCCAGCACGAAGGGACTCACCGTCGACAGATTGGGCAGCTCATGCACTTCCACGCCCAGGCCGTGACCCGCGCTGTGTCCGTACGCGTCTCCGTAGCCCGCGGCAGTGATGATCTCGCGCGTGACAGCATCCGCTTCCTTGCCGGTCACACCCGGTTTCAAGGCCGCTACGCCGGCGATCTGGGCGCGCAGGACGATGTCGTAAATCTCCTTCAGCTTGGGGTCCGGTTCCCCGACGGACAGGGTGCGGGTGATGTCGGAGTTGTATCCTTTGTAGGCCGCACCGAAGTCCAGCGTGACCATTTCGCCCGCCTGGATGACCTTCTCGCTGGCTCGCCCGTGCGGCAGTGCCCCGCGCACACCGGACGCCACGATGATGTCAAACGCAGCAGCTTCCGCACCGCGTTTGCGCATGAAAAACTCCAGCTCCAACGCCACGTCCACCTCGCGGACGCCTGGTTTGATGTAGCCCTGAATATGCTGGTACGCCTCGTCGGCGATGCGCACTGCTTCGCGGATGATCGCCAGCTCGGAGGGGTCCTTGTACATGCGCAGTTTTTCCATCAGACCGCTCGTCGGCACAAGCTCGACACCGTCAAACGCCTTGCTCCATTCCTGATAGGTGCCAAACGACACGCTGCTCTCAAAGGCAAGCCGCTTTACGCCCGCTTCCTTCAGCACGCGGGCGATCGCTTCCACCGGTTTGCGTTCGTTGTTGACCACACGAAAATGGGGCGCCTGCTCCTGCGCCTGCTCGATGTAGCGGAAGTCAGTGACGAGAAATGCCTCTTTTTCCGTCACGATCACCCAGCCGGTGGAGCCGGTAAAGCCGCTCAAGTAAAACCGGTTTTCCTTCTTTTCCGTAATCAGCGCATCTGCGCCGAGCTGCGACAAGGCGTCGCGAAGTCTCACAAGCCGTTGTTCCATGACCCTCTCCCCTTTGATTTTTTGTTCTTCCGTGCCTTTATCCCTGCGTCAGTTTGCGGACCAGTGCGCGCAGCGCCCATTCGTATCCGTCCGTTCCCAGTCCGACCACCTGTCCCAGCACGACCGGCGCGATGACAGACTGATGGCGGAACTGCTCGCGAGCGTGAACGTTGGAAATATGTACCTCGATCGTCGGCAGCGCCACCCCTGCCAGCGCGTCCCGCAGTGCGTAGCTGTAATGGGTGAAGGCGCCGGGATTGATCACGATGCCGTCGTGCACCCCTTTGGCCCGGTGAATGGCGTCGATCAAAACGCCTTCATGGTTGGACTGACAGTGTTCCAGCCTGCCGCCCAGTTCCTCCATCACTTTTTCCAGCCGAGCAAGCACGTCGTCCAGCGTCTCGCTTCCGTACACGTCAGGTTCCCGCTTCCCCAGGAGGTTGAGGTTCGGGCCGTTCAGCAGCAGGACGGATACCATCGTCCATTCCTCCCCGTGTGAGATTCAGTTGAACATCTTTTTGTAAAAAGATTTTTACTAGAGAAATATTTTACCACACAGAGGAAGGGCTTGAACAGCATCAGGCTTTGTCTGATTGCTCCAGCGAGATCGACATCCCGGCAAACAGGCCGAATGACAGATACCAGGCCAGTTCGGTGCTGAGCGTCGCTTGATTCCAATTGCCGATGCGAAAGAAGTACCCTGCCACGGCAAAAAGGATCAGGCCGTACAGCAACCCGAACCACCACAAGCGGATTTTGCCGAACACTAGCGAATACAAGAAGACAGCCACGATCGTCTCCACGAGCAACATCAGCGCCCCCAGTCCGACGCCCGCCCAGGAGTTTGCCCTCACCATGCCGAGAATCGGCCGGGCGAACGCTTCCACGCCGTATGGTGTGAAGTTCAGATAATGGGCGGCAGCGCGGATCAGCCCCCACACAACCGTCCCCCAGAAAGCCACTTCTCCCACCTTGGCGAGCGCCAGCGCTTTTGCACTGCCCTGCTGCCCGGCCGACAAGCCTGCCGTGCCCTGCTGTTCCGCCTTTTGTGTCCTGGTTGCGTCCATGTGCATCACCTCAGGTGTAGTATGCGCCGCAGTTCCGGTTTTCACTAATTGTTGACAATTGAACGGCAGCGTGTGAACTGCTTATAGCCTGCGCGTGCCGTTTCCGGTACAATATGTGGTAAGGAAGGTGATAGGATTGGCGCAGCAAAACGTACCCAGTTACGGCGGGCAGGCCGTCATCGAAGGCGTCATGTTTGGCGGCAAACGAGTGACCGTCACTGCCATCCGCAGGAAAAATCAGGAAATCGAGTATTACGAAGCTCCGCGTTCGGAATATAAATGGGCAAACAGCATGAAAAAAATCCCCTTTGTCCGCGGTATCGTCGGCTTGATCGAAGCCAGCGCAAACGGAGCCAAACATCTGAATTTCGCTACCGAACGGTACAGCATGGAATCGGACGACGACGTGGACTCAGGACCGTCCAAGCTGCAAATGGTGCTCGGCGTAGCCGTGGTCGGGGTGCTATCGTTCTTGTTCGGCAAGTTTGCCTTCACGCTGGTGCCGGTCTTTCTCGCCCAGTTTTTGCTCGGACAGTGGGTGCCGGCGGGGATTCCCCAAAACCTGGCGGAAGGTGTGATCAAACTCCTGCTCTTGCTCGGCTACATTACAGCGATCGCGCAGGCACCGATCATCAAACGTCTGTTTCAATACCACGGAGCCGAACACAAGGTGATTAACGCGTTTGAATCCGGGGTAGAATTGACAGTAGAGAATGTGCAAAAATTTTCCACCCTGCACTACCGCTGCGGCAGCAGCTTTCTGATCTTTACGGTGATCGTCGGGGTCATCATCTACTCGCTGTTCACCTACGAAACACTGTGGGATCGCGTGGTGCAGCGCATCGTACTCCTGCCTCTGGTAATCGGGGTATCGTACGAAGTTCTGCAGTGGACCAACAAATGGCGCGATACACCGATCCTCCGCTATTTGGGTTACCCAGGACTGTGGCTGCAAAAAATCACGACCCGCGAACCGGACGACAGCCAGGTGGAAGTGGCGATCGCCGCGTTTCTCAAAATGCGGGAACGGGATCAGGTCGCAGGCAAAGAGCGACTCATCTCCGCCGGATAACGTTGAGGCATATAGAATACCATTGAGGTGAAGCCCTATGTTACGCCACATCCCCCCTATCATCGTCGCGTTGCTGCTGTTGGCCGCCTACGGCTTTCTGAGGCAGGTCATCGACAATCCTGTCGGCACCTTGATCGTGATCGGCTTGTCCGTGCTGCTGTTTGTGGCAGTGCGAAACTACCTGCGAAGCGGCTCGGTTTTCTCCTCTGCCTACCGGCACAAACAGCCGAAGCCTAAAACCGCACCGCGCCCGACGATGAAAAAGTCGTCGCCGGCAAGCCGCAAAAACCACCCGTTCCGTGTGATCGAAGGAGCCAAAAGCAGGGCAAAGAACAAGCAGAACGAGAGCGACCCAAAGAACCACATCTCGCAGTAACATCAGGCAAAACACTTCTACCCGATTCGTATTCCGTCCGTTTATGTAAAACAGGCTGCCTATACGAGGCAGCCTGTTTTTTTGTTTGGTCCTGGCGGTATGCTGCGGAATACTTCGACGTACTGCTCGAAGTTCCATTTGGCCAGAAACTGGCGGGCCGCCTCTTCCCCCGAACGTATCAGGGCTGCGCGCAGCTCAGGAGGAAGGCCGAAATGCGTGGTCCGCACCCCCAGCGTCGGAATGAAGATCGTCCGTACTGCCTGCGCCCGCTCCACATACAGCCGGTCGTGGGCGTCCAGCATCGTGGTGATCAGGCTGCGGGTAAACGAAAAAAGGCCCCGAATCCGGTACGCTTCCCGCTCCACCCGTTTACTGTGCAGGCGAAACCCGATTGTCGGCCAGCGCGGCTTTCCGGGAACGTCAAACAGCCAGACCGGATAATTGCTCAGCAGCCCGCCGTCCACGATATAGTGCGGTTCCCCGTTTTGCTGCAACCGGACCGGCTGAAAGAAATACGGCAGCGAACACGACATGCGGACGGCCCGGGCGATCGGGAATTCCTCCGGGACGATGTCAAACTGGACGAGATCGTCCGGCAAAACCAGCATTTTTCCCGCCGTGATGTCGGACGCGATGATCCTGAGCTTGCCCGGAGGCAGATCCCCAAAGGTGCGTATGCCTTTTTTCCGCAGCAATTCGTCCATAAACCTTTCAATCCGGTTGGTCCGGTACATCCCCTGCCGCACGAACAATTCGTACAATGGACCGATGACCGGCAGCCGACCGAGGCCGCGCCGCTCGAGAAAATGCAGATAGTCCAGCCGCTCAAACACAGGCCTGAGCTCTCCGCTCTTGTAACCCGCCCCGAGCAGAGCGGCGACAAACGAGCCCGCCGACGTGCCGCCCAGGTTCTTCCACGTATAGCCGTGCTCCTCCATCACCTGCAGCGCTCCGATAAAGGCAATCCCTTTCACTCCGCCGCCCTCAAACACCGCGTCCGCCTGCATGCTCTCACCTTCCCTTCCCTCCTTATCAAATATAGGGAGGTGGCTTGTCGATTACGACAAAAAACGCAAGCCGGTCAGGCTTGCGTCAGCGTGTAGACAAAGTACCAAAGGTACAAGGTCTACACGCTTTTTTGTCGAATAAACATGACATTCAACACTTTGTAGAGGTGGAAGCATGCTGAACAAGCAACAGGCCGAAGGTCGTTATCAGA